>Ga0255430_10003_pt1 | contig 58885 bp, 52 predicted proteins | sample ANMaggSeSYBR02G3_FD_182660 | JGI IMG/M metagenome (GOLD analysis project Ga0255430, IMG submission 182660) | Sediment cell enrichment communities from methane seep in Santa Monica Basin, California, United Staets - ANME aggregate JGI... | ecosystem: Environmental > Aquatic > Marine > Cold seeps >...
GACTTTGACAGGATTAACAGGATATTCAGGATTAAAACATCAAAACTCATCCTGTAAATCCTCATCAAAATCCTTTACTTTGCGTTTGATTTCAACTTTCCGTTCACCGAAATTAATAGTTAAACTTCAAACCATAACCCATTCGATTGCAAACTCTGTATGCACAACCAATAATTTTCTCAGTCAATTCTCTGTGTTTCACTTATATGCCTTCCTCAGGATTATGATTTTATGATTTACTGGATAGTTAGAGTGAGACTTAACCTTGTTTGTTCACTTGAAACAAAATCTTGTTTATCCTGTTATCCTGTCTGGTTTTTTTTCAAAGGGCTAAAGTGTTACAAGCCTTCTAATAAGCGGATTGAACCTTTCCTTTCATGATTTTGGGTTTATTCGGTTATCTCACCTTGTTCAGGAGAGCCGGGACAAGAAGTATAAGAAGGCTGGCCATTTTAAGAAGGACGACTGCCATGCAGGTTTGAACCAGTCCTAAAACCGGTAACAGCACCACCCCTCCAATGAGACCGCCTATCCATCCGCCGGCAAGATCGGCTCCGTAAAGCAGACCGGCAGTACCGCTGAGATCGGGAGAGTGCTTTAGATATATCTTGTTGGCTAAGGGAAACTGGGCGCCAATGAGAAGACCGGAAAGAAAGGAGAGCACAAGAAAGATCACCCGGAAAAAAGAAAATACCGCCGGACTGTCTAAGTAAGGGGAAAAAAGAAGAAATATTGCCGGAAGAGTTCCGGAAAAGAGAATCATGGCAAGTTCTAACCCGATAAAGAAGGCAAAATCCCTTTTAACCCTTTTCAAAAGAGAGGTCATGGTTAGACTTCCCGCTGCTATCCCCACCATAAAGGCGGCTACTAAAAGTCCTATCTGGTGAAAGACATATCCATAAACTGCCTGAAAGGTATAGATTAGCGCCAGGTCAAATATCATCCCGGCAAAACCGGAAGCCATAACGGCAAAAGGGATGCTTAGCTTTGTATATATTGCTGGGCTCTTAAAACAGATGATCAAAAAGAGGAGGGTGAATATAGCAAGGGGGATAGACAATAGCTTTAAACTTACCTGTTCAAACCATTTAAACAGACACTTCATATTGGGAGAAAAGAGAGAATTCCAATAGGCAAGACTATAGAACATCCCAAGGGGAGAAAAATCTTGATTGATCTTTTCAGTAGTGCCTTTTAGGGAGGTAAAGAACCAATCTGACCACCTGGAATCTAATTTGTACTTTATATGAAACGGGGTTAAAAGGCTTACCTCAAGTTTACGTTCATTAAGCCTCTGGCTGAGTAAGGTGTGGTTAATTAAAGAAACCCCTTTTGAAGTCGAGGCTAAAAACAGGTTGAAGTCCCCGGGGATAACCCGAACATAGGGATAAACTTCTTTAAGGGTATTAAGGGTACAGGCGTTAAGATCTCCCAATGCCTTGCTTAAGTAAGTTAGAGAACCAGGTGAAACTATAACCAGTATACCTCCTTTCTCAAGCCTTTCCTTAACCAAGGAGAAGAACTCTTTAGAAAAAAGCCTGTTTATCTGTAAGGTTGAAGGGTTAGAGATGCCGATTAGGACCAGGTCGTATTTGTGAGGAGTTTTCTTGATAAAGAACCGGCCATCCAGATATTCGATATTTACTCTGGGGCCAGTGATTTCGGCTTTGGTCAAGGGGGTAGGAAACTTCTGAACAACCTTTAATAGCAAGGGATCGAGTTCAGCATAGTCAATCCTTTCTACAGGGTGTTTTAAGAGCTCATGGATCACCCCACCTGCGCCGCCGCCAATAACAAGCACCTTTTTTGGTGAGGAGTGAAAAAGCAAAGGTAGATGGACAAACTCCTCCACAAAGGCTATATCCGGAACCGGGGTGGTAATGATAGGAATTCCATCAGAGAAAAAGGTGTATTGTTCACCCCTTTGGGTGACGGTGATGTTTCCGTAAATAGAATTCTGATAATGGACTACCTCCTGCCCTCTCCACTGCCGGCTTATGGAAAAATGATGAATCTTATCTGCCTTTGGGCTGAGGATTAGATAAGCACATAAGACCAGGAATACTGCCGACCCGACTGCCAGAGACTTGCCGGTTAAAGATTTACGGAAAGGATATCCCAGAAGAAGGAGGCACAAGAGGCTGTTCAAAAGCGCTATTCCCAAGGCTATCTGGATGGAATGGAGGTAAGGGACAAGCAAATAGGTAAAAGCAATTGCCCCGAAAATTGTGCCCAGGGTCTCATGGACATAGACCCTGCCAATGGAAGATGCTTTGCTTTCTGAAACAAAGTGAAGAGAATATAGCTTACAGCCGAAGGTGAATAACGCTCCATGTGTGATACTCAGGGGAGCAAAAATGAGAAAAGAGGAATATAGAATCGGAATCACCCCCACGCCTTCCCCCGGGATAACTCCTATAAGATTCTTTAATATCCGGGTTGAATAAACCGCCAGGGGTAAACACAGGGAAAAAAAGAGTTGGAGACCAACAAATCCCTCAAGCCTTTTTTTGAGGCGCTCGACCCTTTTCCCCACAAAGAGAGAGCCAAAGGCCTCCAGGACAAGCCAGTTGGCCAGGATAATCCCGATCGCCAGCTCATTGCCTGAAAAGACTACCAAGAACTCTCTCAAAAGCAGGATCTGGACAACAATACCGCTAAAGCCCATTACCAGTATGGCAAAGACAAGGCGTCTTTTCATCTATTTCCAGATCCCGGGGATTTTATGGCCGCAAAACTTGCACTTTCCCTCTGTCAGGTTATTTGCCTCAACCGTAAAATGGATGCGGTGAATTAGCCTCTTCCCGCAATTGGGGCAGAAGGTGGAGTTATGTTTATGGCCGGGGACATTGCCAATGGTTACATATTCTAAGCCCGCTTCTTTGGCAATCTTATAGGCCTGTTCCAACTTTTTTATGGGCGTTGGCGGAAGGTTGGTGAGCTTGTAGGCGGGGAAAAAGCGGGAAAAATGTAAAGGTGTATTTTCTCCCAGATTCTCTTTAATCCAGAGACACATCTTTTTCACATCGTTAGGATTATCATTCAGGGTGGGGATGTGTAAATTTACGATCTCAAGCCATCTTCCTTCTTCTCTGATAATCTTCAATGTCCTCAGTACTGGCTCAAGTTTGGCAGATGAGGTGTCCTGATAGAATTTATTAGTAAAACCCTTTAGATCGATAGTCACCGCATCGGTATATTTGAGGAGTTCCTTTAAGGGCTCGGGATTCATTCCTCCGTTAGAGTGCCAGAGAATCCTTAAGCCCCTCTTTTTGGCGAGCCTGGCAATATCGTAAACATATTCATAGAAACTGGTTGGCTCATTATAGGTAAAAGAGATGGTGGGAATCCTCTTCTTTATGGCTATTTTTACTGCCTCTTCCGGCAAAAGGTCATAGGTATATTCCATCTCCTCAATCGATCTCTGGGAAAGATGCCAGTTCTGACAGAATTTACAGCGAAAATTGCAGCCCGCAGTCCCAAAGCAAAGGATATTTGTTCCAGGAAGCATATGGAGGGATGGCTCTTTTTCAATAGGGTCAACATGTACCGCTGATGGCCTCCCATAGACCAGATTATAGAGCCGGCCATCCATATTCTCTTTGTTGCGGCAGAAACTTCTCTCCCCCTCTTTCAGTATACAGCCACGGAAGCAGACCCCGCACTGAACTATATTGTTGGCAAGCCTTTTATAAAACATTGCCTCTCGTAAAGAGAGTGTATCCCTTTTTGCCCATGACTTTTTGGTCAATGAGTCAAAAAAACCGGGATAGATTCCAAAAGAGGTTAAAAACAGACAGCCTTTTGTTAAAAATGCTCGGCGGGAACCTTTTTCTTTAAGAAATTTTTCCATATTTCCCCCTGGAAGTATCATTGTGTACACTTCGCACGCTAACCCCACAGCCCCGTATAAAGCGGGATCTTTGCTTCCGCTTCGACAAGCTACGGGGAATGCGCTCGCTATCGCGGTTCAACATAATTGTTAAATGTTGAAACCTGATCCGTTTTTCTTTGGGGACTATGAATAACTAATGGTTTTTTCTAACAAAATTTGGCGCCAAAATCAAGCAAGAACCTTTGATAATAAGAAACAGTTGATAATGAAAACCCGCCATGTCACTATTAAGACAAACAAACTACAGGGGGACTTGGAATGGATTATGAAACTTCGGATCTATCGAACGTTTTCCAGGAACTGGGAAGTTCAACTTCCGGTCTGACAGAAGAAGAAGCAGAAAACCGGTTGGAAAAATACGGATTTAACGAACTCGAGGAAAAAAGAAAAATAACAGCCCTTAAAATCCTGGTACGGCAGTTCGCAAACTTCATAGTCTGGGTTTTGTTTGCAGCAGCCATGATCTCTCTGATCGTGGGCGAGGAACTCAATTTCTGGGTCATTTCTTCCATCATAGGGTTTGTCATAGCGCTGGGTTCTGTTCAGGAATACAAAGCAGAAAAAGCGATGGAAGCCCTCAAAAAAATCGTGGAGCCGACAACCACGGTCTTGAAAGATGGTAAAGTACGGGAAATAATGACAAGAATGGTGGTGCCGGGCGATATTTTGTTACTGGAATCAGGGGACAGGATCCCTGCGGATGCCAAGATCTTCGAAGTGGTCGGTCTGAAAGTGGATGAATCTGCACTGACCGGTGAAAGCGTATCTGTTGAGAAGAAAAAAGGCGACCTGATTTTTGCAGGAACGCAGATTGTTCACGGAAAATGTGAGGCTCTGGTAATAGCAACAGGCATGCAAACAAAGTTAGGAATGATCGCAGGAATGATCCAGGAAGCCGAGGAACAGACCCCGCTTCAGGTAAAGATGGCGCAGCTTGCAAAGAGTCTGGCAATCATCGCTCTGGTAGCCTGTGCGCTTACCTTTACGTTAGGACTGCTAACAGGCGCCCCTCTGGAAGGAATGTTGCTGATAGCTTTAGCCCTGGCTGTTGCGGCAGTTCCCGAAGGTCTGCCTCTGACCCTGACCCTGACCCTTGCCTATGGTATGCACCGCATGGCAGGTCATAATGCACTGATCAGGAAAATGTTAGGTGTCGAGACACTGGGATCGACCACGGTGATCTGTACGGATAAAACAGGCACCTTGACCAAAAATGAAATGACAGTAGAAAAGATCTTTGTTGACGGCGGTTTTATAGATACAACCGGTGTGGGTTATGAGCCGGATGGGGATTTTTATGCGGATGGTGAAAAAATCGACGTTTCGGAAAATGATAACCTTGCCATGCTGTTAAGGACTGCTGCCCTGTGCAATAACGCCGTTCTTGAAAAGAGGGGAGGGAAATGGGAAGTCATCGGTGATCCGACAGAAGTATCCTTGATCGTTGCAGCAGCAAAAGCCGGTCTATGGGCAGATGATCTTAAGGATGAATACCGGAAAATAGAGGAAATAGTCTTTACTTCCGAAAGAAAACAGATGACAACAGTCCACAAGAAAGGCGCTGAGCTCATAGCGTTCACCAAAGGCGCTCCCGAAGTTATTTTGAAAAAATGTAAATTCATTGCAAAAAAAGCCGGAATAGAAAAACTTGATGCTGATGAGATTACCGGCATCCTGGAAGCAAACAGCAGTCTTGCAAATTCCGCATTCCGTGTTCTCGGAGTTGCTTACAGAAAAGTTTCCGAACCACTGACTCCTGAAAACATTGAAAAGGATCCGGTCTTTTTGGGATTGATCGCCATGATAGACCCGCCGCGAGAAGAAGTAAAAAAAGCGATCAGCGCCTGTAAAAAAGCCGGAATAAAGGTCGTGATGATAACCGGTGACAATGAAGAAACAGCAAAGGCGGTAGCAAGGAAGGTCGGTTTATTTGATGAGGATCAGAAATTCGAGGATATCGCAGATGAAAAACTCAGAAAAATAACCAAGGATGGAGCCATCACCGGAAGCGAACTGGATGAGCTTGATGAGGGAGAGTTTAAGAGGATCGTTGAAACCATAAACATCTACGCAAGAACGATGCCTGAACAAAAATTAAGGATCGTCATGGCTTTGCAGGATAAAGGTCATATCGTTGCCATGACAGGTGATGGTGTTAATGATGCTCCTGCCCTGAAGAAAGCGGATATCGGAATAGCAATGGGTATTAAAGGAACAGATGTGGCAAGGGAATCCAGTGTCATGGTGCTGCAGGATGATAATTTTGCAACGATCGTTGAAGCAGTGAAGCAGGGAAGAACTATTTATGAAAATATAGAAAAATTTACCTGTTATCTGATTTCAAGAAATTTTACCGAAGTGATCCTCATCCTTTTGGGGATAACATTACTCGGTTTTGAATTTCTTCCTTTGCTGGCATTGCAAATTTTATTTATCAACATGTTTGATGAGATCATGCCGGCCATAGGCCTGGGGTTAGATCCGATACAAGAAGGGATCATGTCTAAAAATCCAAGAAACCCTGAGGAGCGAATCCTGAAAAAACGAAACCTGATCCTGATTGTCAGTATAGCTGCAATCATGGCTTCGGCATCATTTCTTGTATTTATTCTAAATAACCCGGAGGTCGATATCGGGAAAGCAAGGACACTGACATTTGCCGCTATTGTCAGCATGATATTGTTCATTCCCTTTGCTTTCAGGTCCCTGGAAGAGCCCATCTATAAAATAGGTATTTTAACAAACAAACTGCTCATGGTCGGTGTGCTTGCTACTTTCTTGTTGACATTAGGTGTTATGTACATTCCTTTTTTCCAGAAGATATTCGAGTTCACAACACTGAGTCCGGTAGACTGGATCATTCCACTATCTGCGGCACTGGTTGCTCTGATCTTTGCTGAATTCATAAAAATGATAACCAGGAATATATAGATTTTCAGATAATTAATTTACAAGGATAGAAGGAAAAATCTGAGTAAGTCGTACTGATTTGTACGTCGTCGAAGATTTCGACACTTGAAGGATAACCCATAAACCCTGGCTTAACCAGGTGCCAATGAAGCGTAGCGGAATTGGCAGTCCAGGTTGAAGCCGTTAAGCGATCCATCTGGTTTACCCTTGGTCATATTTTGTCATGAACTGAATAGCTGTGCCCCGATCCCAGGTTCGAGGTCAATAGCAGGATCTGCCTGGGGTGTCTGCCCCGCACGTCGCGGAACGGATAGAAATGCGATGGGCGTCTGCGCAACACCCTGTTCCTCTTGTCATTTGACGTATTGCTCCTTGATTCTATCAAACTTCATAGCGGACAGGTCAATCGTAACATAGGTGAACTTATTAAGCTGACCGGGTTGAATGCATATCGTCCTGCCGAGTTTTGCATGCCATCGTCCTGTAACTTCAGGAGATTCATGGATATGACCATGGAGCGAAAGCTTTGGCTGATATTTCTCCAAAAAGTTGCAAATCGCCTTTGACCCTACTTCTGCGCCGTGATAACATTTATCCAATCCTATCCTGTAAGGCGGCATGTGGATTATATACACGCTCTTTGCCATATCTCCTGGGCGTACCAGGCGATCAAGTTCCTCCTCTATCGTTGGGAGCGTTTTTGCATGGGCAAACCAGTCATCTATTTCTTGCAATCCATCTGAAGTAGATAACAGTCCTTTTCCGAACTGCCCCTGGAATATATAGTCATCTGTATCCATTCTGCACCTGTCCTTGAGCCGGAATGGATAATCAACTACCCAGTTCATGCCTATGAATTCGTAACCCCCGACTTCAAATTTGCGTTGCGCCAGGCAGACTACAAAGAAATACTTATTACAAGTTTCCTCAAAGAGTTGATCGAAGATTCTAAGGTCGTCGTTTCCCAGGTAGCAGAGATAATAAATCCCGGCGGAGTTGAATCGAGCAAAGTGATTGTCAAGATAGTTGGTAATGAATTCGCCCTGTCTAAATAGTTCATTATCATGTGGCAGCATATCACCGCCATTGATGACTACATTTGCCCGAAAGTCTTTTGCTGCTTCGAATAGCCGCTCATATTTCCACTTGCTTCCGTGCAAGTCTGTTACAAATATCGCTCTCATCCCCGCCATTCCAATTTTTCACCCGGCTTTTTTGCTCTGATTGAATTTCCTTTTTTGTTTATTAAACCTGCTTTTTGCCTGTTTAACAGTTTTGAGTATGAAGGCAGTCATAATCGGACAATACCATAAGTAGCGTAAACAAAAAGACCTTTACCACAAAATGAATAATCATCGTGGCAAAGGTCTCGCTTATTAGATTTTAAGCCTCACAAACCTTCCAATTTTCATCAACCCATAATCCTGTGATCTCCACATTAAGACCGCAGGACTTAACGGTTTTAATCGCGGAAATCAAACAGCTCACCCCAGCCAAACGCCACGACATTCAGGGCAATAATCTATTTCTGATCAGACATTACAAGGTTTACATCGTTGCATGCTGGACACTTCATGTTTTATCTCTTCGTTTTACTGGTTTATCCACCCTCTTCGTTAGCTTTCTCCTCGGCAGACTCAGTATCTTCTTTTTCTTTCTTGCCTTCATCCTCGGATTCGCCGGTGTTGCTGGTCACTTCTCCAATTACCTGCTGTGCTTTATCGACTGACTCCGTCATTAATTCGCCGGCGACTTTTTTCGCTGCTTCTTCTGCCTGTTCGCAGCCACTCAGACCTATCAGTGACAGCAGACATGCCAGTACCAGTATTGATCTACTATAGCGTGTCCCGTAAATCTTGATACTCGCAGAAAGCAACTCGTGACGCATGTTTACTGCCAAAAATCTGAAAAAATAGCATCAAGACTTCCGGTATGCGCTATAAGAGTTCTCATTGCAGCAATTCTCATTATGAGATATTCTACAATATATCCAATAGTTGTGAGTTTTTGTCTGTTGTTGACAACTTTGTTTTTCGTCGAATTTCGTTGAAATTCTCATTTTTCTGAGAGAGCTTGAAGTGTATCATAAAAATACAAGATTACTAACAATCTGTATTTATTCGAGATTATTGGCAAATTCCATAATGAGAATTGCTGTTCTCATTGTTTATCTCCTTAATTAGAAATTATTTTTTTTACCCCATGTTGCAAACAATAACAATCTTAAATGCGACCATCCACGAAGAGTCATACTGTCTTCGCCTCCGTCTGCGGCGCACAAAAGGCGAAGGGAAAGTCTTATTAAGGAAACCAACCAAGGCGCTACACCGAGAAACCGCACCGCAGTGGCCCCCATGCTACGAAAAAAGAATATAATATCAGCAAACTGTGATATGAAGAATGCAAAGCATTTGACACACATAGCATTGTGATTATAGTAGGTTGCTAATTTTTGAGATTGAGCCGAACATTGCTGAAAAGGCTGGAACGAGTTGTATCCATTCATTATTTATTAAGAACTTAGCGCCCTTCGGGCGGACCTTTTTAACAGGATTAACGGGATTTAAAGGAAAATCCTATCTGTGTTCTTTCCGTGCTGCGTTGACATTGTGATATTTTATTTATATCTGACGGATATGGATAACTATTTTAAAGCAGGAGAAAAACAATTTCGAACAAATCAGCAATAAAAGTTTTTTTATGGTTTTATGACATGGTCTGGAAAATGTTTATTCCGAGGCTTAGATTCAACAAACGTCTTGCTGACGGATATGAGCAGAGGATACTTAAAAAAAAGTTACCAAAAGCGGAACTGTGGATTCAGGCTGCTTCAGTTGGTGAATCATATCTGGCCGTTGAACTAATAAAAAATTTAAAGCCGGAATTTCCAACCAAAATTTTAGTAACTACCAACACTAAACAGGGCTTAGAAATCCTCGAACGATCAATTATAGATATTCTCAAGGAACGCAGAGGAATAAATGTATCTGTAGCGTACTTTCCTTTTGACAAACCGTCCATTATGAAAAAAGCTGCAAACCAGGTCCGCCCTAAAATAATGGTTCTTCTGGAATCTGAAATCTGGCCGGGTCTTTTCTACACATTAAAAAAATATGCTTGCACAACAATTATTATAAATGGAAGAATAACTGAAAAAAGTTTAAAGAGGTATCTTGTCTGGCCTTCATTATGGCGCGCTCTAAGGCCAGATAAAATTTTTGCCATATCTGATGATGATGCAGGTCGATTTGCCAAATTATTTGGTCCTAAAAACCTAACTGTTATGCCAAATATAAAATTCGACCGTTTAGGCTATACAGAAAGCTTTTCCCAGAAAGCAGCCCCCCTTGAAAAAATTATCGCTCCTGACACATACTTAATAATTCTTGGATCTGTCGGACACAAAGAGGAAGCAAAAGTTGAAAAGATTATCCTTGATATACGACGCAGGCAACCCAATACAGTTATTGGTTTGTTTCCAAGACATCTTCAAAGGATAAAACACTGGAAACATACCTTAAGCCGCTTGTCAATCCCTTTTATATTGCGATCAAATGCAAAAACTCTTGTTCCTTCCGGCGCAATCATTTTATGGGATACGTTTGGTGAGCTGAATTTTGCATACAGGCATTCAAATGCCGCTTTTGTAGGCGGAAGTCTTGCGCCTTTAGGTGGACAAAATTTTCTGGAAGCTTTAACTGCCGGAGTTATTCCCGTTATAGGCCCCTACTGGGATAACTTTTACTGGATAGGAAACGAAATAGTAAACCAGGGCCTTGTACGTATTGCTTTGAACTGGAAGCAGGTTGCTGATATTCTGATAGAAAATACAAAGGAGCCGCCTTCACATGAAGATGTGATTAACAAAGCTCTCAAGTATCTAAAAAACCGTCAGGGTGGTACAGCCCATGCTTGCAGCATTATAACAAAAATTCTAAGTAAAAATCCGACCCCAGAGGGGCCGGCTTTGGCTTAACCCCTGGAAGGGGATAAAATTGCCTTTGCATCCAGAGGGGGTAAGGGTTGAGTTGCCCCTTAGTAATAATAATTTGTGCTGTGTTTAACCTACTTACTTTTCTATATCTTTTTGGTATTTTATAAAGTTCCGTATCGCTTCAGTATCTAAACTTACAGTATCAACGCAATAACCTTGTGCCCAAAAACGGTTACCCTATAGGTTGTTGGCATAATTTGCGAAATTTACTCATTTGCTACTCCTTCGTTAAGTTGCGGGACAACTCGACCTTGGAGTAACAAATGTTGTTCAGATGGTAAAACCACTGAACTGTGACCTGGCCCTGAGGGCCAGGTTTTCTATGTTAGAATAAAAAGTAATAGTTCACTTAGGAACGGGGACGAAATAACTTCCATAAGGAACGTGGACGAAATAACTTCCCCAACTATACATCACAGCTTCAGGCCGCCTTTGTCCGGTCTCAAATCACAAAAATATTGAAATAGCTCGCTATTCCTTCAACTTTTGTGATCTGGGATCGAACAAATTCGACCCAAATCTGTGCGCCTACTTGAGGAAGTTAATTCGTCCACGTTCCTAAGTAGGCGTATAGGTGTTGACCGTCCGGAATATAAAGACTGTAAGCAAAATTCTTCAGGGGAAAAATTGATTATATATGTAACCTGCTTGGCAAACTTTTTATTATCTGTTATAAAAAAATTCTATTAATGAGAACAGAGCATATTTGTTTTATTTGCATCAACTATTAACAGAAGGAAAGCAATCATGGCTTTAAGTGAAGAACTTCTCAATATACTTGCATGTCCAAAGTGTAAAGGCGATATATATATTAACGATACAAATGACGGGCTTATATGTGATAATTGTAAACTTTTATACGAAATAAGAGATGATATTCCTATTATGCTCATTGATGAGGCAAAAAGTATTGATTCTTGAAATATGAGCATACCCCAAAGCCCTAAACCTGCCAAACTTGTTACAGGGCTCTTTATGAAGGAAAAGAGCCTTATTGTTCCGGTTGTAAGGGAACTTGTTGAAAAATTCGGGTCTATTGACATGGTTAGTCAGTGGCTACCCTTTAACTATACCAGCTATTACGAACCTGAAATGGGTTCTCCGCTTTTCAGACGAGTTCTTGCATTTAAATCTCTTGTTGAACAAAGTTCTCTGCCGGAAATAAAAATTATTACAAACAAAATCGAAAAAAAATATTCAAAAAACGATAAGCGTCTTGTCAACATTGATCCAGGCTATATGCTTCAAGAACGTTTTGTTCTCGCAACCGGCAAAAACTATGCACACAGAATCTACATAGGTATGGGTATCTATGCCGATCTTACCCTGATTTATCAAAAAGGATCATTTAAAAAATTATCATGGACATACCCTGACTATACTGAAAAAAACATGGTTGCTTATCTTGAAATGGTACGAAATAAATATGCTGTTGATTTAAAAAATTAGGAGCAAAAAATGATGAAGAGCATGACTGCATATGCTAGTTCAGAAAGCACAAAAGAACAATTAACTGTTTCAATAGAAATTCGCTCCTATAACAGCAGACATCTTGATATTGCTCTGCGAGCCCCTCATGGTTATCTTTGTCTGGAAGATAAAATTAAAAGCATGATTTCTGATAACGTATCACGTGGCCGGATAGAAATTAAACTGCAGATAATAGATGATTCCAAAGACGCATATGGTTTTGATATAGATGAACCTAAAGCCTTGGCATACATTAATGTACTTTCCAAACTTAAAAACAAGTTCAATATAAACGCCGACATCTCCCTGGATCTTCTGGTGAACACAGGCGGAGTTATTAAGCCTGTTGAAACCGGCAAAGATATGGACATTTGTTGGGATAGTATAAAAACCTGCTTAAGCACAGCTCTTGATGACCTTAATGCCATGAGGAAAAAAGAAGGAAATTTCATCGCCAGGGATTTTACCAGTCGACTTGACTTTATTGAAAAAAGTACTGGTCAAATAAAAAAGGACTCCGGAAACCTATTATCTCATTATCAGGAACGACTGAAGGAGCGCATAACTGCATTAACAAAAGGCATGATTGATATCGACCCTGCAAGGATCGCACAGGAAGCGGCTTTTTTTGCAGATAGAAGCGACATCTCTGAAGAAATAGTAAGAGTTGAAAGTCATATAAAAGAATTCAGAGCTATTATGGACTCTGAGGAATCCGCTGGAAGAAAGTTAAATTTTCTACTTCAGGAATTCAGCAGAGAATTTAACACAATGGGAGCAAAGGCAGGGAATTCAAATGTGTCACATATAATTGTAACCGTTAAATCCGAGCTTGAAAAAATACGAGAACAGGTACAAAATATTGAGTAGCAAAGAGACCTTTGAAAAATGTTCAATTTTGTTTGAGGTCAAGGAAAGCGAAAATTTTAACCGCAGGAATACTCGTAGTATTTCGAGGATTAAAATTTGAGCATGACGCAGAGATCGGACAAAAGGGGATGTTTTTCAAAGGTCTCGTAAAAAGGGAGAAAATATGAAACAAAAGTTGTTGAATATTGGTTTTGGAAGTACTGTAGTTGCTGATCGAATCGTGGCTATTGTACAGCCCAATTCTGCTCCAATGAAGCGACTTAGAAATGAAGCTAAAGATAATAAGCGTCTTGTAGATGCAACCCAGGGGCGTAAAACCCGTGCCATGATTATCATGGACAGTAATCATATTGTCCTTTCAGCTATACAGGCAGAAACGATATCACTGCGATATACTATCCTTAAGGATTCAGCTTAACTTGTCATGAATGATCATCGAATTAGCAAGGCTTGTTCAAACCATAAAGAAAAGATTTGCTGTAATGGCAATCTTTTTATCATATCAGCTCCATCAGGCGCCGGCAAAACAACCCTTTGCAAAGCCATTCTCGACCGGATTCCGAATATGCTTTATTCGGTATCATACACAACAAGAAAGCCCAGGAATGGAGAACAGAATGGAATCGACTATTACTTCATTACAGAAGATGATTTTAAAAATAGAATAAAAAACAACAAGTGGGCAGAGTGGGCAAAAGTTTATGATAATTATTACGGCACTTCATCAGAATTTATTGATACGAGTTTAGCCGCTGGGAGTGACATACTCCTTGACATTGATTTTCAGGGCACATTACAGATTCTTGATCAATACCATGACAGTATAACTGTCTTTATAATGCCGCCCTCATTGGATATCCTTAAGCTACGCCTTAAATCAAGAGGGACTGACAACAAGGATACCATTGCAAGGCGTATTGCTGTTGCAGAAAAAGAGATGAAAAACAAAGATTTCTACCGCCATGTAATTATCAATGATAAATTATCAGTTGCTGTTGCTGATCTGATATCCGTTATAGAGAAATACCGTACAGGGCAGAAAAATAAATCCTTTTAATCGTAATAGTTCACCACGGAACGACACGGAGTTTCGCTTTGAAGACAGAAATACTATATGGTTTCCATCCTGTTTTTGAAGCTCTTAAGGCCGGCAGGAGAAGTTTTTTTGAGCTATATATTGCAAAAGACAAAATACCAAAACAATTTGAAAAATTGTTGGCAATAGCTAAGTTCAAAAAGATATCTGTTAAAAAACTAAAGCCATCTCAACTTAAATATTTAACCAAAACTGATCTGCATCAGGGAATTGGAGCAAAAGTAAGTCCATATCCATTTGTTAAACTCAATGATATTGTTAATGGGCCACAACATCTTGATATCAAACAGTTATTTTTGTTATTAGACAATGTGGTAGATCCGCATAATCTCGGCGCTATAATCAGAACAGCTCTTTGCGTCGGAGTTGACGGAGTAATAATTACAAAAGACAGATCCGCCTTGCCCACACCGGCAGTCTCCAAAGTATCTGCCGGAGCGCTTGAGCATGTTAATGTGGTATGTGTAACAAATATCGTAAATACAATAAAGATATTGAAGAATAAAGGCTTGTGGATTTATGGAATGGATAAAAATACAGATAAAGACATTTTTTCATGTGATTTTTCAGGCCCGCTTGGCATTGTTATTGGCGGAGAAGGCAAAGGCATACGCAGCCTTGTCAAAAAACAATGCGATATTTTGATTTCAATACCACAGATAGAAAAAATAAATTCCCTGAACGCCTCTGTTGCAGCGGCAGTTGTAATGTATGAAGTATTTAGGCAAAATCTAAGGAATTGATAGGGAACATAGACAAAGTTTCGGGTGAGAAAGAAAAGAAATGATGAATTACAAAAAACCAAAACGATACTTTGAAAAGTCAGGGGTAGTTGATCCAGGCGCATCCTATTATGTTCCCCTGAATAATGTTACCAATATGGACAATCAGGATATTAAAACTATGGTTGACCTTGGGAGGTACTTTTCCATATTTGCACCAAGGCAAAGCGGCAAGACCACCTTTTTTGAGGGCTTTTGCCATGAACTGGAGAAAGAGACTACCTACATGGCTATCCTTCTTAGTTTCCAGGATTACAAAAATCTCAATTCACAAAGATTTTATCAATTGATTCAAAAAGATCTTTACAAACAACTGGTAAACAGGCTGGCCGATGTGGATTGCCCGAGGCTTGATGCGGTGAGAGCGTACCTGGATACGCATAATATTTCCGATCATACCTGCTTTCGTGAGTTATTTGAAGAACTAAATCGCATGATAAAATTGAAAAAAATCGTTATTTTCATAGATGAATTCGATGGCATCCCAATAGACGAACTGGAAAATTTCCTGACCACCTTAAGAGAACTCTATCAAAGATACAAAAAACGGACAGACAAAGCTCTTTACTCCGTGGGACTGGTGGGTATACGCAACATTACCAAGCTGATTGTAGGGGGTGTCTCCCCATTTAATATCGCTGACCAGGTGAAACTTCCGCCTTTTACTCTAAAGAATGTCCGTGACCTTTATGCCCAATATACAAAGGAAACCAATCAACCCTTTACTGAAGATGCAGTAAAAAAAGTATTTAATGAAACAGCCGGCCAGCCCTGGCTGGTGAACCGCATAGGCACCATTCTGACGATTAACATAAAGCCTGAAACCACAGCCCCAATTACTGAAGAAGATGTGGAAAAGGCGATTGACATTCTTCTCTATGAAGAAAACAGCCATTTTGATAATATCACTGAAAAGGCCAAACAATACAAAGAGACTTTTATAGACATTGTTTTTGATGGGGTTGAATATATTCCTGGCGATGATGAGCAGTCCCTTCTTTTGACGCATGGTTTGATTAAGGCAGAAGGAAAGAATATTAAGGTCAGCAACCCTATCTATAAAAAAAGGTTCACCAAGACCTTTTTTCGGGAATCCGGGGCAATTGTAGATGTATCTGTTAAGGGCTACTTTAGACCTGACGGACTTCTGAACATGGGAGCCGTTTTATCTGATTTTGAGGAATACATCATCCAGATTGGTGTAAGCGCCTTTTACAAAAGCCAAAAGCCATATGAGAGGACAGGACAGTTTCTGCTGACTGCCTGGTTGTACCAGTTTGTAGAGGGCAAAAAAGGGGAGCTTCGTTACGAGGTGCCAAGCGGATTGGGAAGAATGGATATCCTCTTGATCTACCGGGGACATAAATACATTATCGAAACCAAAATAAACCGCTCACACGGGAATCGCGCCTTAAACAAAGCAATTGATCAACTGTGCAGCAAATACCTTTTAACCGAGCGTGCCAATGAGGGATATGTGGTAGTTTTTGATCTTAAGACAATGGTGGGTGAATTATGTACTCCACAAAAACATCAAGCGGAAGGAAAAGAGATATTGAGTTTTAATATCGGGATAGGAAGGTAGGGGCCTACAGATTATCACACAAATTTAAAAACCGTTTGAAATAATACTATCTCTACTTATCCTACCGCTATGAAAGCCCCACTCTATTTAGTGCCCGAACGAAAACTAGAAAATTTTTTCAAGTTCAAGGAAGGCGCAAATTTTAACCGCAGGAATACATGGGGTATTTTGAGGATTAAAATTTAAGCCTGACGCAGAAATTGGGAAAATTAGCAGTTTTCGTTCAGGCACTATTTATAAAGGTTCGGTAATTGGCCGATCTTCCCACAAAAGCTGGAGAACAATGTCGATCAGTATTGATACCATGAATTGGGAAAGGTGGACGGACCAGATATTGTAAAATTTCGTGCCGGTAAATGGTAGCCCCCACAAAACATTACAGGTCAATAATTTTAACAAGTTACATGTCATAGTTTATGGCGACACATGGCGAAAAATCAGGTGTTTACAAAGCAAGACAGGGCGATGTTTCCAAACCTGCATTGCTTTGTAGGGACTACCAAAAAATCCGCCCGAAGGAGCGCTAATTTAACGAAAGGAATCTAGATTAATGGAAAATATGAAAAAAATAACAATAAATAATGATGGAAGTTTAAATATTCCTGACTTCCCTGTAATTGCTTATATTGAAGGAGATGGAATAGGCCCTGACATATGGCGCGCAGCAAGCATGGTGATAGACAGCGCAGTCCGGGCAGCTTACGATGAAAATAAAAAAATATGCTGGCTCGAGGTTTACGGCGGTGAAAAAGCATATCAAAAAAAAGGCGAATGGCTCCCTTCTGAAACTCTTAACGCAATACGTGAACACGTAATAGCTATAAAAGGACCCCTGACAACTCCGGTAGGAAAAGGAATAAGAAGCCTGAATGTTACGATAAGGCAGGAACTGGATCTTTATGCATGCGTACGTCCGGTAAAATACATAGAACATGTTCCAAGTCCTATGAAAAATCCGGAGAAGGTTGACATGGTCGTCTTTCGGGAAAACACGGAAGATGTATATGCCGGCATTGAATGGGAATCAGGAAGTGACGGAGCAGGCAGCGTAATTTCCTTTCTAAAAGACAAAATGGGAATTTCTATACCGGAAGATTCAGGTATAGGCATAAAACCCATAAGTGAAAAAAACACCAAGAGGCTTGTAGCAATGGCTATTTCATATGCTATTGATAACAGCCTGTCGAGCGTTACTCTGATGCACAAAGGCAACATAATGAAATTTACGGAAGGAGCTTTCTGTCAATGGGGCTACGAAGTTGCAAAAGAACGATTTGATGAAAAAACCATTACTGAAAACGAACTTTTTGATAAGTATAACGGTAAGCTGCCAAAAGGGAAAGTTGTCATAAAAGACAGAATTGCCGACATGATGTTTCAGCAGGTACTTCTCAGGCCTGAAGAGTACCAGGTAATCGCCACTCCGAATTTGAATGGAGACTATATATCAGATGCTATAGCGGCCCAAGTGGGCGGTCTTGGCATGGCTCCAGGTGCAAATATCGGCGATAAATGCTCGGTTTTTGAGGCAACACACGGCACAGCGCCTAAATATGCAGGGCAAGACAAGGTAAATCCCTGCTCTTTAATTTTATCCGGCGCAATGATGCTGGACTATATGGGGTGGAAAAAAGCATCAACATTAATAAGAGATGCCATTAAGTCCACCATTAAAGATGGTACTGTTACATATGATCTCGCCCGTCAGATAAAAGGTGCAAAAAAAATAAAATGCTCCGAGTTTGCTAATAAAATAATTGAAAAGATGAAGTGTGGATAAAATCCGTGATTCCTGACAATCGAGCTGCTATCGGTAGTTTATTCATCTGGATGGCAAGAGCCTTGAAAGAAGCTGTATGGCCATCTAAATGTCTGGTCTGCGGATCTTTTTTCCAGCCCGAAATGTATAAAAATTATAATTTGCCTGTTAAAATATTTAATGATGAATCAATTTTAGCTTATAATAAAAAATCTGCCTTTCACAAATTGATGCTTCCCTTTTTATGCCCTTCCTGCTCTACAGGTTTTGTGCCGGCCGAATCCCCCTTCTGCTGCATATGCGGCATCATGTTTAAAAGCCGCATCGGGGATGATCATGTCTGCGGGGAATGCATAAAGTCGCCGAAAAAATTCCGAATGGCACGTGCAGTTGGCGCATATGAAGGGACACTAATGAAAACCATACAGCGTTTAAAGTATAAAGGCAAAATCCAGTTGGCGCGACCACTTGGTATGCTTTTATTTTTCGCTTTCATCAAATATTGGAATAATAAAAACAGAATTGATCTTATTGTTCCTGTTCCGCTTTATATTAAACGCTTTAGAAAACGAGGCTTTAATCAGGCTTATCTTTTAATCAGAGAATGGTTCTCATATGCCGATGCCTTTAATGTCAAGCTGTCATATTTAAAGATTGAAAGAAATGCCCTTATAAAGAATAAACAGACGGAACCTCAGACCGGCCTTGACCGAAAGCAACGACGGGCAAACATCAAAAACGCCTTCAGCATAGGCAATGCATCAAAAATTACAGGGAAAAGTATACTTCTTATTGACGATGTTTATACAACAGGAGCAACGGTAAATGAATGTACAAAGGTTTTATTAAATAAAGGAGCTAAAACTGTTGATGTCCTCACACTTGCACGGGGTATGTGAAAATAAATGAATAATAAAATTTTTAAGGCGGGAACATTTCAATTTGATGTCAAGCCTGGAGATATTGAATCAAATCTCGCAAAAGTTATCGAAGGGTTACATATTTTAGGGGACAGCGATGTTAATATAGCTGTTCTTCCGGAAATGTGGTCCTGCGGATTTGATAATAACAGACTGATTGATCATGCCAAACAAACACCATTTATTATTGATACACTCTCAATAACAGCATCCAGATACAATATGATTATAGCTGGTTCTTTGCCGGAAGCTTCGGGAAAAAATATTTTCAATACAATTTATGTTATTGACACCAATGGCGATATGGCTGGATATTACAGGAAAATCCATCTTTTTCCTCTTACTGAAGAAGATAGGTATTTTTCTGCAGGAAACAGGGCGGTGGTGTGCAATACTTCTATATGTCCTATGGGCTTGATGATATGTTATGATTTAAGATTTCCGGAGCTTTGCAGATCAATTACTCTTAAAGGCGCCCTTGTAGTTATAATATCGGCACAGTGGCCATTAGGCAGAATCAGGCATTGGGATATTTTATCGCAGGCAAGAGCTATTGAAAATCAAATTTTTATTATAGCAACTAACAGATGCGGCAAGGAAAAGGGAATTGAATTTGGCGGCCATTCTCAGATCATTTCACCAACCGGTGAAATCCTTTCAATGGCTGAACAAGGAGAATGCGCTTCAGCAACTGAGATAAACCTTTACAAGATAACGGAATTTAGAGATAAGATTCCATGTCTAAAGGATAACTGATAACTGTTCACGGTTGTCGGTTGTCGGTTAACAGTAAAAGTTTTCCGCATGAATCATGGACAATCCATAAAAAAACAGCCTGCGCTAAAGAAACAATGCATCCCAGCCCGTTTCAACACATTTATTTAACAGGATAAAATATGCTTCTTGATAACAAGACAAAATCAAATGAAAACAGCCAGTTTAGAGTTTTTGATCTATTAGCGGACTATGTTGAAACCGGCAGGGTTGATATTGTAACCGGCTATTTTTCTGTCAGCGCCATTGCAAGACTATGAGGATGGTTTTACAATCAAAAGATTTTTTCAGGGCAATCACAAAGTTCTGATGGTAATTGATGAAAGCCACAACTTAAGAAACGACAAATCATCGCGGTACAAATTTCTGGTCGATAATATCCTGCAGAAAAATAATGAGTTTTTTGAAAGAATGCCAAACGGCATTTTTACCGGTTTTAAATCCATTCCGGATAAACAGTATCCTGAACTGCCCGACGGCATCATAGCTCTGCTTGGATATCCGGCCAAACCTGATGAAGCTGATATCCATGTATATAAAGAATACTTTAAAAAGCCGTGGAGGAAATACAAAGTTTGTTTGAAAATGGCGTGGATGTTAAAAAAACACCGGAAGAAAAAAAGCTGGAAGAAAAATTCAGACCGGAAAATTTTGATTTGATAACATGGTTTGTGGTATCTGATTAAGCTGATATTATTGGTATAATACAAGTCGCATTGCCCTTATCAGTATCAATCAGCCAATCTTTGTGTTGACAATGTATTTATTTTGTAATACGTTGTGCAGCGAATATAGAGTCAGCTTTTTTAATATTTTATATGGCAAAAGTTTGAATTATGGCTAAAAATACAAATATAAATATTAGAACAACCGAGGATATTAAAAAGAATGCAGGGATCATTCTAAATGGTCTCGGATTAAATATCTCTTCGGCCGTTAATCTTTTTTTGAAACAGGTTATCAATTACAGGGGTATCCCGTTTGATTTGCGCCTGCCTAACAAGGAAACGCTACAGGCTATGGATGACATTGAAAATAATCGTAATCTTGAGTCAGCAGATACCGTTGAAAATATGTTCAAAAAGATTGATGCATGAATTCCAGAAAACTGATATGGACAAAAAGATTTTCTAAGGATGTCAAGCGAGCGAAAAGGCGAAACCAGAATTTAGAATCTCTTCAAAAAATTATTAAAATGCTGCAATCGGGCGACACCCTGCCTCAGGAATGCAAACTTCATCCCTTGAAAGGCAAATACTCAGGTTATAAGGAATGTCATATTGAACCTGATTGATTGCTAATCTGGAAGGCAGACAGCAAAAACGTTTATCTAACACGTACCGGCACACATTCAGACCTTTTTGGATAATATATCCATTGTTTTTAGATACTTGAACATGCGATCAGACAGCCATTAATAAAGGAAAAGCGGCAACGAAATTGATAGTGCTGTTTTTTCAGATAAAAGAAAAGTTATTTAACAAATGGATTTAAAAATATTTGCCGACACAAATCTTTTTGAAGCAGGAACTTCCTTTTTTGACCAGCTCAATATCCGCTTAAACAGCAGTTCAACTTCATCATTACCTCTCAAGAATATTTTAAAAGACAAATTCAAATCCCAGGAGATTTTTGAAAAAGTTTCCGCAACCTGTTTTCTTGGGCTGGTGGACAGTTCTGTTTTTGACGTCAACCGGTCATTGTTTGAAGACGAAAAAATATCATACGAGCAGGCCGACAAAAAGATTCATGAAGACTATGAAGGCATGATGATTTTCGCGGTGCAGATTGATGGAATCGATTCGCCGACAAGAACACAGTTGGCCGATCTCACATTCTATGATTATGCCGGCCATGAACAAATAGAAATAGAGCGAAAAACCACAGTTCAATTGGATTATTCAAAGCGTATTCAAAATTAGTTAATGAGTCTGGAGATTCAATAGAATCCATTGTATTAAAGAATTTAGAAATCATCACAGAAATTAGAAATAATGCTATTCACTTTCTCAACAAGGACTTCGAGCTAAAAAAGAAAGTTCATGAAATTGGCACAGCAAATTTAAAGAATTATCTGCACTTGGTTCGTCAGTGGTTCGGGGTAAATTTAAGCCAATATCAACTGTTCTTAATGCCTGTTGCGTTTTTGCAGAACATTAGGTCCGCTAAAGGTGTAAATATAAATAATGCAGAACGCAACTTATTAAGTTACGTGAATTATATAGAGAAAAGCGTCAATGATGATGTATCAAATGACTTCAATTTCAGCACAGCAGCGCTGAATGTTTACCGAGATATTGCCAGTGAAAGAGTAAAAGGAAGTAGCTGATATGGACAAAATAGAACTTTTAGAACTTATCGATAAAGGCGAATCCAGCTTTGTGGAATTCAAAGCGGATACTCCGGACATTAAAGCGGCAACAATCGCGGAGTATGTTGTATGCTTTGCAAACTCAAAGGGCGGGAAAATTCTGCTCGGAGTTGAAGATGACGGTGCAATAACAGGCCTGAAAGGCAGATTCTCAGAATACGGCAAATGGATATCAGACGCTGTTCAGGGCTGGGTACATCCAAATATTATTGTTGATTATGAGGAGGTGCCTGTAGAAGAAGACTTACGGGTTGCCGTGATTACTGTGCCGATTGGTGTTGCCAAGCCGTATTGCAAGCGCAAGGGGAAAGAGGCAAAGGAACGTTACTATATTCGTGATGTAACCAGTTGTCGTGAAACCGACAGAGAAGAACTAAGGCGTTTATTTCAAAGCTCCGGGATGATTCATTTTGAGGTGACGCCTGTGCCAAGGTCAAAATCGGAAGATTTGAATGAAACACTGCTCGTTGAGTATTTCAGGCAAGTCAGAGATATCGGTTATGACGATAATTCAAAATGGCTTCGACTTCTGATGGACAATCAGATACTTTCTGAGGAGCTCGGCACTGTTAATTGCACTTTGGCAGGGCTTATTTTATTCGGCAAAAAAGATAGAGTTAAACAATTAATACCTCAAAGCGGTATTACTGCTGTAGAATACGACTCGCCTGACGCTGATGTAGCTGGCCGTTTTCGCAAAGAGATCAACGGCCATTTGCTTTCCTTGCGCGAAGATTCAGGAGTTGTGGTTGAAGAAGGAATAATTGACCAGGCCGTAAATTTCGTTTTAAGGGTAAGATCAAAAGAAAAAATTGAAGGTACAAGACGCGTGACTGAATATGCTTATCCTCCTGAGGTTTTGCGTGAAGTTGTAGTTAATGCGGTTGCGCACAGAGATTATACAATCGGCGGAACAAATATCGGAATCTGGCTCTATCCTGACCGGTTGGAAATCGACAGCCCAGGGAAACTTCCAAACACAATCACAATAGAACGGATGAAAAGCGGTGCGCGCTATCACCGAAATCAAACGATTGTCGATTATCTGCGCGATATGGATTTTATCGAGGGCAGTGGCCGGGGCGTATCACGCAAAATCATCCGCGGTATGATCGAGCATAATGGCAAAGAGCCCGACTTTGAGCTAAGAGGCGAATCTTTAAGAGTTACTTTATATGCTTAAAATGAGAATATCCGACACGGGTTCAAGGTCTATCTACCCAGAGAAGTTGAATTACCTCTCCTCTATAAGTCTGGCTCATCTAAGAAATGCCATTTTGTCGGAATAAAGAGAAACAATGGGGTCTTCAAACCATTACATGCATACAATGTCTAAAATTATAAATCTAAAAGATCTTTTGGAAAAAATCAGTCTGTTTCACAGGCAGGGTAAAAAAATTGTTTTTACAAATGGTTGCTTTGATATTATGCACGTAGGACATGTACGTTACCTTACTGCAGCAAAAGCAAAAGGGGAAATCCTTGTAGTTGGCTTAAATTCCGACAAATCCGTTAACACTATAAAAGGAGGGGGTAAAAGACCGATTATATGTGAGGATCAAAGAGCTGAAGTTCTTGCGGGTCTGTTGTGCGTGGATTATATTACTGTTTTTAATGAGCCTGATCCCTTAAAACTAATTCAGGCCATAAAGCCGGATGTCCTTGTAAAGGGAGCTGACTGGTCAGAAGACAAAATAATTGGAGCTGACTTTGTGAAAAAAAATGGGGGTCAGGTTGTAAGAATGCCGCTTGTTCCCAAAATCTCAACATCATCAATCATACAAAAGATATTAACGGTTCACAGTTAACGGTTAAAATGCTTCTCCCGTCGCATAATTTCATTTAAAAAACTGTAAACCGACAACCGTGAACCGTTACTAACAAAGGACTTATGATGTGCTCTTAAATGATAAAAACGGTATTTTATTTTTTCAGTTTCCCGACCTTGCAGGCTTTTCTGAAATCCAGCACGGAATCTTTACAAGAAAATGCGGTTACAGCAAAGAGCCATATAAAAGCCTGAATGTCAGTTTCGAGGTAGGAGACCATCCCAAAATTGTGGAGCAAAACAGAGATATTTTATGCAGATGCATCAAGGGAAAAGAATTTATCTATGCAAAGCAAAGACATGAAACTCAAATTATTGTTTTAGCAAAAAACGACAAAGTCCGCAGCAATGCCCCTTTTGCCGGGGATGCAATAATAACCGATAGTTTAAGCAAGTACCTTGTTGTACAGGTTGCAGACTGCCAGTCATTGCTTCTATATGATCCTGCGCAGCATGTAGTCGCAAACATTCACTCAGGCTGGCGCGGCAGTATAAAAAATATAACCGGCAAGACAATAAAAGAAATGGAAAAAAAGTTTGGCTGCAGGCCAAAAAATATCATTGCAGGCATATGTCCCTCTCTCGGGCCATGCTGTGCGGAATTTGTTAACTATAAAAAAGAAATTCCTTTTAACTTATGGAAATATAAAGATAATGATAATCTTTTTGATTTCTGGGCACTAAGTCGTGACCAACTTCTTGATGCCGGTCTATTAATCAAAAATATACATTCAAGCAATATCTGCACTAAGTGTAATACCGATCTCTTTTTTTCCTTTCGTGGAGAAGGTACTACCGGAAGATTTGCCGCCGTCATCGGGCTGAAATAGGTTTTAATTGAATATTGACGATTGAATATTGAAAATTTAAGGAATTCTGTTAATTTTATATGAATTAATGGAGCGAAGCGATTTCCACAAATATACAATATTCAATATACAATATTCAATCCATATGCGATACCACAAATCTTCAATCTTCAATTTGGTTCCGGCTTGTTTGGATTAGGGAATATTATATGCATCAGGAAAAAACCAGGGTTCTCTGGAACAAAGAATTAGCTCCTTTCTATTACAGAATAGGTCTCAGGTGTAATATAAAATATTCATACGCAAAACCCGGACAATTTATAATGCTTCGTTTTGCAGACCAGATTAATCCCCTTCTTCGTCGCCCTTTTTCCATACACAGACTTATATTAAAGGATGGAGCCTTAGAGGGAATTGAAGTACTTTACAAGGTGGTTGGAAAATGCACTAAAAAGCTGTCAATGTGCGTAGAGGGTGATATCATAGATATTATAGGCCCTCTCGGTAATAGCTTTATAACTTCGGATAATTATAATAACGTTTTTATTGTTGCAGGCGGGGTAGGAGTTGCTCCAATGCTTTTTTTGGCTTCATACCTGCAAAAAAACACTGACATCTCAAAATGTACGGTATTTCTGGGAGGCAGATCAAAGCATGATTTGTTATGCAAAGATGACTTCTTAAAAATAGGAATGAAGGTTCTCATTGCGACGGAAGATGGAAGTGCCGGCAGAAAAGGACTTGTTACTGATATTCTTGAAACATCAATTAAGGAAAACCATCCTGATATTATTTATGGTTGCGGCCCCACAGCTATGCTGAAATCTCTTGCACTTATATCGGAAAAGCATTCAATACCATGCCGGGTTTCAATCGAAACAATAATGGCTTGCGGTATTGGCGCCTGCCTTGGCTGTGCTGTTGAAAGCAAAAAAACACCAGAAAAATATCTGCACGCATGTCTGGACGGACCGGTTTTTGATACAAAGGCAATTAAATTCTAATAAATATTATTTAATAATTGGCATCCTTCATTCACCAGTTTACACTTTTTTCGAAAAAGCGTGTTTTATCTAATTGAATGCCGATGTCGAAACTGGAAATTTGAAATTAGGTAACGCATCTACATCTTTGTATTTTTTCTAATTTCCAATTTCACTGCCAAAATACAAGATCAACAAAGTGTAAACTACTTTTGACTTGTCGTGAAGAATACCTAATAATTTTATTAAATTAGTTAAATCATAATCTAAAATATTTTTACATTGACTTGCTTATAATCCTGTGTTAGAAGACTTAATCCAACATGGTCAGATTTAAGCCTGTCTAACAGTCAATGATAAGGCTTCCAAATCATGAAAAAAGAATCAAGAAAGTCATGGAGAGAGCTTGCATTTTATAGTAGTATTGGTTTGTCTGTAGCTCTCTCAATTTTTATTGGACTTGCTATAGGTCTCTATATTGACAAGAAATATAACACATCGCCCTGGTTTATGCTTATATTCCTTTGTTTGGGGATTGCGGCAGGTTATAGAAACATAGGACTTGCAATAAAAAAGAGCAGGAAATTCTGAGCGAAAGATTAAAGCTGTGATTATTGAACAACGTCTCATAAAATTTATCACAATAACAAACTGGATATTGTTGTGTATTGCCAGCATTGTCGGCTTTTTAATTACTACACCGAATTTCGCAAGGGGAATTATATTTGGAGGACTGATTGTTACAATAAACTTTCATATGCTTTCCCGAACCCTTAAAAAGGCTTTCAGCACCCCGCATTCAGCTTCTCACAATGTTATTTTAGGCAAATATTATGTCCGCTTTATTGTAAGCGGTTTTATTATATTTCTACTTATATCAAATCATTATGTTAATCCTATAGGGCTTTTTATTGGTCTTTCCGTTGTGGTTGCAAGTATAATGCTTGCAACTATATGTGAAATAAAAAAACTATTTTTGAAGGAGGCAATTTAAAGTGGAACATCCATATTTATTTTTTGTCAAAATTTTCGAGTTTATCGGACTTGGTCACTTTGCTCACTCATTTCCACACGTAATTTACACGTGGGTTATTATGATTTTACTTATAACTCTAGGTGTAATTGCAACAAAGAGTATAAGTATGATTCCTTCAAAAGCACAAAATGTTTTTGAAGTTCTACTCTCCGGCATGGAAGACTTTATGATTAGTGTTACCGGAGAAGAAGGCAGGTGGCTTTTCCCTATAGCTGCAACTGTATTTCTTTACATTTTTGTATGTAATCTAATAGGACTTGTACCAGGCTTTTTTCCTCCAACCGCCAGTCTGAATACAACTCTTTCATGCGCGCTTCCCGTGGTTATCTTTACTCACGTTATCGGTCTTAAGTATCATGGAGTAAAATATATTAAACATTTTCTTGGCCCTGTATGGTGGATGATTCCCATCATTTTCCCGATTGAACTAATAGGTCATGTGGCACGTATTCTCTCACTCACGTTCAGGCTTTTCGGTAATATGATGGGTCATGAACTTGTCCTGGGTATTCTTTTTGGACTTGCCGGCCTTTTCTTTGCTCCACTGCCGATCATGGCGCTTGGTATATTTGTCTCTTTAGTTCAGGCCTTTGTTTTCTTTTTGCTTTCAATAATGTATTTTACCGGCGCAATGGAACATGCGCATTAAAAAATAATAATACGCAATTTATTTGCTATTAAATAATGGGATAATGGAAGAAGCAAAATAAAAAAATCTTAAAAAGGAGGTAGAGTTTTATGGGTGAACAAGCATTACAATTCTTTATTGCGAGTGTTACTGCTGCTGGTTTCGGCATTGCTGTAGCAGCTTTTGGTTGCGGTATTGCACAGGGTATTGGTCTGAAATCTGCGGTTGAGGGTATTGCAAGAAATCCCGAAGCATCAGGTAAAGTAACAGTTACCCTGCTGATTGGTCTCGCTATGATTGAGTCACTGTGTATTTATGCTCTGGTTATCTCTCTGATTCTTATCTATGCCCATCCTCAGGCAGGTGCAATTGCAGCACTGTTTGGCGCTGGTGCTTAATAAAAAAACCAGACTTAGTTAAAAATTAGTTAAAAAACAAAACAGGGTATTGTCTTTAATATGACAATACCCTGTTTTATTTTTCCCACGTTTGCAAGTCCTTAACCAATTTTACATGCGGTTTATCGAAAATCCTTTTTGCCTGTTTGCCTAATGAAAATACTATTAACAAACGATGATGGAATTTATGCAGAAGGCCTATGGGCTCTGCATAGAAAATTTACAGAACAGCATTCTGTAACGATAGTTGCCCCTGACCGGGAACGGAGCGCTGCGGGTCACGCTATAACTCTGCACAAACCGTTACGGACAGCCAGAATTTCATTCAACAAAGGATGCGTCGGACATGCTGTAAATGGCACCCCTGCCGATTGTATCAAGCTTGGCATACTTGAAATACTTGACTCACGTCCTGATATTGTGATTTCAGGGATCAATCCCGGAGCAAATGTTGGGATTAATGTCAATTACTCCGGAACTGTCGCAGCCGCCAAAGAAGCAGCTCTTTACGGAGTACCTTCAATAGCTGTTTCAATAGGAAGTCATGAAATAGATAATTATAATGACGCTGCTTTATTTGTGGAGATTCTGACAAAAGATCTATTAGAAAAAGGACTGCCTTTGGGAACTTTTTTAAACGTAAATATTCCTGACCTTCCTTTAAAAAAGATTGAAGGGGTGCGTATTTGCAAGCATGGCACTGGGCTATACTCAGAATATATAGATAAAAGAGTTGATCCCAGAAATCGTACATATTACTGGCAGGCATGCGACCTGCAAACCTCCATTGATAATTCAGATACAGATGATGCTTTCCTGTGCCGGAATTACATATCAATAACCCCGATTAAATGTGATATGACAGATTATGGCGTACTTGAAGAACTTAAAGGGTGGAAAATAAATAACAAGAACTGTAAGTAGTCGAGTAGTCAACCACTCTACCAATATCAAAATAATCAAGCGGTGGTATTTAATGAAAAAGCAATTCATCAATTCAATTAAGGCAGGCGATATTGTCGATGACATATTTGTGCTGTCTGAAAAAAATCTGGCGCAGAAAAAAGATGGAAATAATTTCTTAAATGTTTCCCTCTCAGACAAAACAGGCAATATAAAGGGTGTTGTGTGGAATAATGTCGACCAGATAACAGCAAAAATATCCGCCGGCGACTTTGCCAGCGTGAAGGGAACTGTTACAGAATACAGGGGATCTCTTCAACTGGTCATTAAAAATATAGAAGCGTGTTCAGCAGACTCAATTGATCCTTCAGACTTTCTGCCGGAATCCAAATTTAACAGAGATGCCATGTTTGAACGTCTGTTAAAATTAACTAAAACCATTGAAACCTTGTATTTAAAAAATCTTCTTGAGGCTTTCTGGAATGATGATGAATTCGTTTCCAACTTTAAGAAAGCGCCCGCGGCAAAAAAAATGCATCATGCATACATAGGCGGCCTTATTGAGCATACACTGTCTATGGCGCGGCTTGCCGATAAAATTGCCGAGCACTATCAATATATTGGAATTGACAGGGATCTTCTTGTTACAGGCGCAATACTCCACGATATTGGGAAAATAAGGGAATTCGACTATAAAATTAAAATAGATTATTCAGACGAAGGAAGGCTGCTTAACCATATTGTCATAGGCGTACAGATGATCGAGGAAAAACTCAAAAATATTAAAAATTTTCCTGATGAACAGGCATTATTAATCAAACATATGATTGTAAGCCATCATGGAACAAGAGAGTTTGGTTCGCCTGAACCACCCAAAACGATTGAGGCTGTATTACTCAACTATATCGACGAGATAGATTCAAAGGTAAACGGCATACGGGAATTTATTGCCAAGGAAAATCCCGGTGAAAAATGGACTTCCTTTCACAGATTACTGGAACGTTTTTTTTACATAGGAAAAAATAAAGAAGAATTAACTGATTAAAATGTTTATAACTCTTGAAGGCATAGAAGGTTCAGGCAAAACGACTCAGATAAAGAATATAGCTGAATTCTTGCAGAGTAAAGGACAGGACTGCGTTATAACCAGGGAGCCGGGAGGTACAAAGACCGGAGAAAAAATTCGGGCTATCCTTCTTGATCCCGAAAGCAGAGATATGGATCCTCTAACTGAACTTCTTCTGTATATGGCAGACAGGTCTCAGCATATTAAAAAATTTATATATCCATCCTTATCTTCAGGCAAAACCGTTTTATGTGATCGTTATTATGATGCCACAGTTGTCTATCAAGGCTTTGCAAGGGGACTTGATATAGGACTTATAAACAGGTTGCATGAATTAGTCTTTGAAATTTTAAAACCTGACATAACAATCCTTCTTGACCTGCCGGCTGAAACAGGCTTAATGCGCGCATGGCAACAAATAGAAAACGGCTCAAGGACTGCCCTTGAAACCCGCTTTGAAAAAGAAACCCTCTCATTTCACCAAAAGGTAAGATCCGGCTACCTTGAGCTTGCTAAAAAAGAGCCTTTGAGATTCAGAATTGTTGATGCATCAAATGATGAAAATCAGGTTAAAAATGATATAATAAAGATTTTATCTGCAAAATGGATATAAAGCCAATGATTAATTCTATCTTAGCTGCCATAGGCAATACGCCGCTAGTAGAAATAAGGAAATTAAACCCGAATCCAAAGGTTAAGATACTCGCAAAACTGGAATATTTTAACCCGGGAGGTTCGATAAAAGACAGAACCGCTCTTTATATGATTGATGAAGCGGAAAAATCCGGTTTACTTACACACAACAAGACGGTTATCGAGGCTACAAGTGGTAACACAGGAATCGGACTTGCTCTGGTATGCGCCGTAAAAGGGTATAAACTGCTGTTAACAATGTCTGAGTCTGTAAGCGTTGAAAGGCAAAAAATCCTGAAGGCTCGGGGCGCTAAAATTTTACTGACCCCTGGTCGTCTCGGTACAGATGGCGCCATTGAGGAGGTATATAATCTGGCGCTGGAAAACCCGGATACATACTATATGACAGATCAGTTCAATAATAAAGCCAACTGCCTGGCGCACTATCATGGAACAGCCAAAGAAATCTGGGAACAAACCAAAGGCAATGTATCAATGGTTGTTGCAACCTTGGGAACAACCGGTACTCTCATGGGCGTCTCAAAAAGGCTGAAAGAATACAACCCTGATATAAGGATAGTTGGCGTTGAACCCTACCTCGGGCATAAAATTCAGGGCTTAAAGAATATGAAGGAGGCATACCGCCCGGAAATTTTTAAAAAAACCCGTCTTGATAAAATAGTCAATATTGAAGACGAAGAAGCCTTTGAAATGACAAGGAAACTTGCAAAAAAAGAAGGCCTGTTCGTCGGCATGAGCAGTGGTGCAGCTATGGTTATCGCCGGAAAAGAAGCTGAAACCATAACCGAAGGTACAATAGTTGTAATATTCCCGGACGGTGGTGAGCGCTACCTCAGCACACCACTTTTTACAGTACAAAACAAAGTCGGCCTTAAATTCTTCAATACAATGAGCCGGACTAAAGAACCATTTGATCCGATTCAGCCAGGAAAGGTTTCCATATATTCATGCGGCCCTACAGCTCACGCCAGAATGGACATGGGAGAATGCCGGCGTTTTGTCTTTGCCGACCTTCTATGCCGTTATCTTGATTTCAGAGGCTATTCTGTTACCCACATCATGAATATAACTGATATGGATGATAAAACCATAAATGGTTCTGAAAAAGCGGGTCTTTCTCTCTCTAAATTTACAGAAAAATACATTGATTATTTTAAAAAAGATCTGGCCGACCTTAACATTAAACCTGCCGCGGAATATCCAAAGACAAGCGAACATATCGAAGATATGGTCTTGCTGGCTGAAAAACTCGTTAATAAAGGATTTGCATATGAAAAACTCCGTTCGCTTTATTTTGATATTTCCCGTTTTTCAGATTATGGAAAACTATCAGGTATTGACTTAAACAAGATAAAAATCGGAGCAACAGTAGAGCTGGATGAATATGAAAAGGACAATCCACGAGATTTTACTCTTTTCAAAAGATCCAGGCTCTCAGAACTCAAAAGGGGAATATATGTCAAGACAGACTGGGGCAATGTTCGCCCGTCATGGCATATACAGTGTGCCGCCATGTCCATGAAATATCTTGGCGAATTCTTTGATATCCATACAAGCAGCAGAGCGCTCGTATTTCCCCATCACGAAAATGAAATAGCTATAGCTCAATCTTTAACCGGCAAGCCACTGGCCAAATACTGGATTCATTGTGATCAGGTTCTGATTAACGACAAGAACATTAATTACAAAGAAAATAGACTTACTCTTGAAAAACTCTATGATCTCGGCTTTTCAGGAAGAGAAATAAGGTACTGGCTTTTTTCAAGCCATTACAGAAAACCCATTAATTTCTCAGTCGAACGGCTCGAATATGCCAAACATTCCTTAAAAAGACTTGATATCTGTATTAATTCTTTGATGAATTTAAAAGACGAGCTTTCTTATCCCGAACTTGACCAGCTTATTTATGATATTAAACATGGCGTTGTTGCCGCCATGGACGATGATCTGAATATTTCAGCAGCACTGGCTTCGATTTTTAATATCATAAAACAAATAAACATATTGATCCTGAAAAAAATGCTCGGCAAAGATGATGCCTCCAAGATTATAGATGCATTTCGAAATATTGATTCAGTGCTGGGAATATTTAACTTTGGAGATGAAATTTCAAATCCTGAAATCCTGCGCCTGATTGAGGAAAGGAATAAGGCCAGAGCAGAAAAAAACTGGGATCTTGCTGATAAGATACGTAAACAGCTAATATCACTTGGAGTTACAGTTAAAGACCAGAAAATCATTAATTAGAGGAAATCATGAAACCCATATATTTTCCATTTACGTATATTTCCGAACCGGTTTTGGAGACGTTTTCCGCCTTTTTCAAACAGATTGTCGTTTACCAGCCTTCAAATCTAAAAATACCTGAAAGTATGCAAAAACCGGCTGATAGCGATTTGCTTGAAATTCGCATTCCAGTTAAGGGAGATGAGAATAAAATTGATAACATTCTAAAAGACTACAAAAACTGGGCAAACATTCATCAGGAAAGTGAACTGGCTTTTTTTAAGACAAAGCCGGATATAATTCCCTTTTTTGGCGAATCCTACACATCACAAATCAAAGCAGATATAAAAAAAAAGAAGCAGAAACAACAGAACGAAAAAAAGCAGGACTCTCTTTTAAATGCAAGAATTTTTCTTCATATGGCCCAGGAATTCGACTCGCAAAACTGGGAAATAAACAAAGAGCTTCTATTATCGGAAGAAAAAACATTGAATCTAATTGATAATCTCAAAGGAGAAGATAAATTATCATTTAAAAAAAATGATAAAGAAAAAACAGTAGAAATAGATTATCAAAGCGAGTATATGACACTTGATCGAATTATTGCATGGACACATTTGCTGCAATACGATCAAGATATGTCAAACCTGTTTATAACAAACAGCCGCTCAGTTGTTGAGCATCTGGTAGAAAAAACCCCTGAGGCAAAAATTGTACTTAGTATTGATTCAATACCTCTGACCAACAGCAGGGATAAAAAGACAGAAAAATGGCAAAAAAGTTTAATCAAGCAGCTTGAATTACTTCAGGAAAATCCCCTGCCTGCATCAGAAGACATCAAAATTAAATCGCCTTTTGATAAAGACGACGGAAAAAAAGTTTCATTAACACTATATCTTGTCCCGGGCGAATCTCCTTATAATTTTTTTACCCGCAGTGCCTGGCATAAAACGCCTGTTAAAGAAATAAATAAGAAAAGCGGATTTAACAATACTCTGATAGGATTTGTTGAATTTTAATCCACAGATTACGCAGATTACACAGATTTTCACGAGTTAGCTGCTTATAATTATTACCCCAGAAAAAATTATCAAAATTTATCAGAATACTTGACTATCATTATTAATTGGTATAATGACATTTTTGATATGTAAAAAATCAAGTTTGATTTTATAATCGTTAATTAATTTTTTAAGAAAGGAGACTTTTTCAAATGGCTTTTAAACCTACTGTCGATCTGGACAAATGTGAAGGTTGTGAAGAATGTGTGGAAAATTGCCCTTCTGATGTTCTGGAAATGAAGGATGGCAAAGCATTCGTAGCTAATGAGGATGAATGTCTTGGCTGTGAAACATGCATCGAAGTTTGCGAACAAGGCGCTATTACCGTTGAAGAAATTTAATTGATTCGCACTTTTTTTATTTTTCTATTAGCTATTAAGGTGGGCCACAAGCCCACCTTTTTAATTTTCTGAAAAAATAATCAAAACTATTTCTTTACGGAAGCATAAAACTCCGCCATAAGCATCCACCAAAAACATACGATGGCCTATTTCCTTTCTTTTTGCTGCAATATGTAATGATTTATATCTTTGTTCCCTTAGATAATGCCTGATAATAATTCTATAATAAAATATCCTGACATGGCTTTTGTAAAACAAAAGCTTCATAAATCAGGAGGTAAGGATTTATTTGCTAAAATATTATCTGCTCTATCGTCATTACCCATTTCCAATCATGGAATCGGCCTTGCAGACATTACCACAAAACGGCTGGTCAATGCACTGGATTTTAAAAAAACATATACAAATGCGATCACAGCGATTTCGCCTGAAAAAGCGGCAATACCGATACATTTTGATACAGACCGTGAATCGCTTGAAGCATGTTCAAAAACCATTGGTTTAAACTCAACGGAAGAGGCACGTATCGTCAGGATTAAAGATACAGCAACCCTCGAACTTTTACAGGTTTCAAAAGCACTTTTGCCGGATATTTTATCAAATCCCAATCTAAAACAGATAACAGAATGGACTCCTTTTCAGTTTGACAATAATGGCAATCTGCCCGAATTGTCTTCCTTATTGTCCCGGTAAAAGGTTATGAAAGAAGATCAAATTATCCATCATTTTATTTTCCAGACAAAGTTTGGTTATTCTGCAATTTTTTATAAAAAAAGTCCGTTTTTACTAACAAGAATAGTTCTTCCTAAAACAAATAATAAAAACAAACAGCAAAATTACAAGCCGCATCAAAAAGCTATTATTATATCAAAATTAATAATAGATTATTTTAATGGGACGCCTGTTCATATGCTTAGGCTTTCATGGGAATGGCTGGATGCAGGGAGACTTACTATGTTGCAAAAATCAGTATATTCAGCCACTGCAAAAATTCCATATGGAAAACTGAGTTCATACAAAGAAATCGCTGAAGCCATTAACAGACCCAAGGCCTATCGTTTCGTAGGCACCACACTTGCCAAAAACCCCTTTCCGATCCTTATACCATGTCACAGAGTAATCCGAAGCAATAATACAATCGGCCTGTTCGCCGGAGGAAAGAATCTGAAAATAAAAATGATAGAACTCGAAAGAAGTACCGTTAAAAAATTTGGCATTGTTAAACAAGAATAGGTTTAAACAATTTTTATTGTATTATTTCAACGTATTGCGATATATAAAACTATCCAAAATTACCAATGCCCTTTTTGTGATGTTCTATTTTTTTGTTTTGAACTTTGAGATCTTCCGGCTTGTCCGGGTTAGGCCTTCATGATTTTTATGATTCGTTCATCCAGGCAAGAACGCAGAAAGGTATTCATCGGCTTCTGATCACCAGATTCGTAAAAAGCCAGCATCAGTTGATTAAATTCTAACTGTCTCTTGGCAGGAAGATTAATCGCAGGATACCCGGCACTCAACAATAGCCCGTTCATAATGAAACGTCCCATGCGTTTGTTTACATCATAAAAAAATTGACATCGAGCCATCGTAAGAAATAAGAAGATTGCCCGATCATAAATATCCGCTATTTTATAGGCTTGAGCCACCATATTATCAAATAAAGCAGGCAACATAACGGCTTCCGGTGGCATATACTCAGTGCCTGCAATAGTAACCCCGCCAGAACGGAATCCGCCACATTCCAAAGCTTCTTCTTTGCCTGCTATTTGATGAAGTTCACATGCTTTTTCAGCCGTGACTTCAAACCGACCTTTTTCAATCCATTCAAATAAAGTACGCCATGTTTTACCCTGGTTTAGAGCAATTTGCTGATCAGATATCTTATGTCCGCCAATTGTTACTCCATCTAATAGCGTTTGGATTTCCGGCAGGGTAAAATTGATGCCTTCCAGGTTTACTGCATCAAAAACCAGCTCGGCTAATTGGCGTTTAGCAAGCATCAAGGCTTTATCCTGATCAGGCTTCATATTCCACTGGTTATCTTTCACTTTTATCATTTGTATTTTATTATTAGTGACTACTCACGTAGTCAGGCTAAAACGTTTTAGGTCATAAAACATGATTCTTGTGGGCTCTTCTTTGTCTTCATCGTGCAAGAAGTCAAATTCATTTTTTTTGTAAAATCTTAAGACCTCTTTTCTATTGTAAGCGTCGATAGTCAAGAATCTACAACCGGTTCTGTTGTCCGTAGTGAAGAGTGCTTTCAAGTAGTGAACAGCATCCTTGTAGAAGAACTCATTTAAGTCCTGGTTTCCACAATCGCACTTTGTTGTTATGGAAAATTTTTTTACTTTATCGAGGACAAACAACTCATCATTTATGTGATTTCGACGGCACAGAATTGGCATGTTTCATAAGTTTCGCTGCAAAGCGAGCAAGCTTAGGCGTGGGAATAGGATGTGACGGAACCGCACTTTTTGCTTCGACGCGCTTGATAAAATTTTCGGAATCTTTTTTATTCAGCTTTGGAGTCGCTTTGATTTTAAGCGCCAAGGTGCACCTCCTTTCTGTTTAAATAATTGGTTGTGTTTACTTTCTACCAAAGTACAATTGGACAGAAGAATTTGTCAAGTTTTTTATCGGTCAAAACATTCTTCTCCTTGGCTACAATCCGATAGAGTCAAGAGCGGACTTGCCCCCCAATTGACACCAATTTCCAATTTTTCTTGCCGTATTGTTTTCGAAAGCCCTGTGCCTTGAGGGTTGAGATCGTGTTTATTGGGACGAGATGATGTGGACGAATGACCCAAAAGGAGCTTTCGGAATGTACCGGAATACCCCAGAGGCACATTTCAGAGATGGAAAACGGGAAAAGGCCAATCGGAAAGAAAAATGCCCAAAAACTGGCAAAGGCTTTGAATGCCAATTATAAGGTATTTTTATAACCGCCTTTGTTTTACACTCTTTTTGGTCTGTCGAAAATGCTGGATGAAAGTGCCACACGGCATTACAGGCTAAAAACCTGACGATTATGGAACCGGTTCGAAAAGCTCTCCTATTCATCAGGAAGCAAAGAATTTGTAAAGGGAACTCAGCACTGCCCTGGGCGTTCAAAAACAGTGTCCTGCTTGCTCTCTACCCATACTGATTTTGCTAAATGACAGTGGCTTAATTGTCAAACATTAATTTACAATTCAAGCTTTTGATCGATCTCCACCTCAATGTATCAGCCTTAAACAGATGTCAGCTAATGCGCTAATCAAGACGCGACACCGAATGCTTTTCTTGACGAGTAAATGTTGATTTTTTGTAATTTTTTAGCTGAATAACTATAATTTTGTAGTGTTATACAGAAGTTGGATAGCATCAATGATAAAGATACCTATATTTTTTGACCAGGATATACACGATTGACATGATAATTTTTTTCAGGCCGTTGATCGCTTAATTTAACTGCTTGACTTTTTTATGTATTTTTTTAAACAGATTTCATCTGTCCTGGTGCATCGGCTTTTATTGGGCGCTGTGCCTATCTCTATCAGAGAGGTGTTGATCCGCTTGCTTGCCGACAATCAATGCACGATATCTCTATAACCATATGCTGAGTCGTAGATTACACCGTTCTTGTCAATATAGAAAGATGTGTTGATAATACGCACACGTCGTTCCGGGGGATAAACTCTCTTTTCTTTCCTAATAGTCGTCTTGTCAGCACCTTTCTGCTTATAGGTGGTTACAGTACCTGGCCACACGGAAACTTCCTTTTCCTGGTATATCCAGATCTCTCCTCCTTTGTCATCCGGTTCCTTTGCGTCAGGCGGGCCAAGCTGGCCTATAAGGTAAGGCCTGGTCATGCCGTGATAGCTTTCAAGGTTTATCTTTGTTGTCTGACAGGCGCAAAGACCTAATACCACGGCTGCCATGAATAATATTGTTTTTTTCATACTATCTTTCCTCTTTCAAATAACTAAATCATACTTAAGTTGAGCTATTTTTTACTCGACCTGCACCAATCTCTTGCGCATCAAAGACTTTTTACAAAGCCGTCAGCTTTGAAGCATTTCACGTGCATATTCAAGAGTTGTCTTTGTAATTTCCATGCCGCCCAGCATTCTGGCTATTTCTTTTATGCGGTCTTTTTCATTTAGCGGGTTTATAGAGGTGATAGTTCTGCCCTGCGAAACATTTTTTGTTATCCTGAAATGATTATCGCCGAATTTTGCGATCTGCGGCAGATGTGTGATGCAGATTATCTGATGATAGCGGGCAAGTTTAGACAGCTTTTTACCAACAGCTTCGGCCACACTTCCTCCGATTCCGGCATCCACCTCATCAAAAACCAGGGTTTCGACCGATCCTTTCTCGGCCAAAATAGCCTTTAAAGCAAGGACAATTCTTGAGAGTTCACCTCCGGAGGCTATACTTGCCATAGGTTTAAGGTCTTCTCCCACATTAGGGGCGATCAAAAAACGTGCCTGGTCAATTCCTGTTTCATTTATAGTATTTCCTTTAACAACAAGGTGGGGATCTGAGTTGTCGCTTGCCGGTATTGTTTGTAAAGATATCTTAAATTTGGTCCCGGACATTCGAAGTGAGACAAGCTCCTTTTCAACTTTTTTTGCAAGTAATTTTGCGGTTTGCGATCTTTTAGATGAAATATCTAAGGATAACATGGATAATTCTCTATGCAATTCCGAAAGCTTTGTTTCAATATCATTTATTTGGCCGGAGATGTTTTCAATTCCGGAAAGTTCTTGATCTATGGTTTCAAGATGCGAAATTACCGATTCAAGGGTTCCTCCGTATTTACGCTTCAATCTTGTGAGGATATCCAGGCGCGATTCCACCTCTTCCAGGCGCTTATCATCCAGTGGTATAATTTTCAGGTAAGTTCTAAGCTCCTCAGCTATATCCTCTATTCGAAAAGAAGCCTTGTTCAGGTCTTTTGCTTTTGATGACAGCTCTGGATCTATTTCACTTGCCCTCTCAAGATTCTTTTTCACCTCAACAAGCCTTTCAACTATAGCTCCGTTTGCGCTGTAAAGTTCTTCAATACTGCTGTACACAGCTTTATAAAGCTCTTCTCCATTTTTTAATCTTATTCTTTCCTGTTCAAGGGAGGCATCTTCTCCGGGTTTTATAGAAGCGTCTATAATTTCTTTTTTTTGAAATTCCAGCAAATTAATGTGTTCCGCCTGCCTGTCTCGTATGTTATTAAGTTTACGAAGCTTCTGAATTAATGGAATAATTTCATGAAAAAGCCTGGAATTTTTGGAACGTACAGATATCAGACTACCGAACTGATCAATAACCATCAGTTGAAAATCTTCTTTTAGAAGACCCTGATGAGCATGCTGCCCGGATATGCTGGTCATATTTTCAGTTAGCCGGCTCAACATCTGTATAGTTGCAAAATGTCCGTTTATGTAAATTCTGTGCCGGTCTCCGCGGGAAATAATTCTTCTTATCAATAATTCTTCAGATGGCTTGCCACCTTGCTCTTCAAGAATTTTGAAAACTCTGCTTTCCGGAGTTATTTTAAATAATGCTTCAAGTTCAGCAGTTTCAGCGCCTGTTCTAATGAGTTTTGCCGATGCTCTGCTGCCCAGCAAAAGATTAACGGCATTTATAATGATGGATTTGCCTGCTCCGGTTTCACCACTTAATATGGTTAGACCATCTGAAAAGCATATATGAAGATTTTCAATTATTGTAAAATTTTTAATGGAAAGTTGTTTAAGCATACAAATATGAAAAACACACAAACAGTTATAAGGGACTTGGAAATAAATAATATACCAAGATTGCGCAGGATTTTTGTTCATCTTCAAGGCGCGGCTGAAGGCGCATAGCAAAGCTATGTAACGAAAGCCGCAACGCCGAAGATGGGCAAAAAGACAAGCAAGATGGTATATTATTTATTTCCAAGTCCCTAATTACCATGCCGGTCTTTTTAAAACCCTAAACACGACCGCCACTCCAACGTAATTTGGTCTTTAAAACATCAAAATAGGGTCTGTCCTCCATGGTTATCATATTGATAGGATGGGACCCTTTTTCCACGATAATAGTATCTTTCTCATTTATTTCGAGACTCGCCTGGCCGTCAAAAGTAAGCATAACGTCTGACGACTTTTCTTCAAGCATGATTTTTATGGATACTGATTCAGGAACTATTAAAGGTCGTATTGTTAGAGTAAAGGGGCAAATAGGTGTCATTATTATTCCTTTTACATCCGGATGTATAATAGGCCCTCCGGCGGCAAGCGAATAGGCTGTAGAACCGGTTGGGGTTGCCACGATAAGACCGTCGGCGCTATAAGTGGTCAAATAGTTATCATCTATATATGTTTTTATATGTGCCAGCCTGGCAAAAGCCCCCCTGTTAATAACCATATCGTTCAGGACAGTTTCGCGGGCGATTTCCTTTCCTTCTCTAAAAACCTTTACAAGAAGGCGCATCCTGGGCTTTATGGTAAAATCCTCATTCAAAATAGATTCAGCCACAGCAAACAGGCTTTCTTCTGTAATTTCCGCCAGAAAACCTACTTCGCCAAACTTTACGCCGAGAATGGGGATGTCTTGCTCTCCTATCCAGCAGACAGCGTTTAAAAAAGTTCCATCACCACCCAGGACGAAAATACAAGAAAGATCCGGTGGCGCAGAGGATTCGCCTGGGATCGAAAATTTTCGAGGAGGAGAAGTTTCTTTCCTTACAACATCCATGCCTTTTGACCGCAGCCATTTTTCAAGTTCATCGGCCTTTTTTCCGGCCTTTGCATCCGCCTTTACAACTATTCCTATTCTTTTCAAAATAAGCGTTAACTCCTTATAAACGGTTCACGGTTCACAGTTCACGGTTCACGGTTTTTCAATGAACCATGCAACGATTGAAGCATTTTGGTCATTGATTTTAACTCTTGAATTAATTCTTTCGCATATAAATCTTCAAAAGAGTACCCCATAGTTCTCCTCGACCTTCTCTTTTTTTAAACCGTGAACAGTTATCTATTTTATTATAAACATATTAATGAAACGGCAAGGATTTTTGAAATAAATTTATACACTCGTAACATTTTAGCTTTTTAAAACTATATTCGCTTCAGGTATAATCAAATTCAAATCAGGAAAAACTCACGCACCACACCTGAAGCTCACCCGTAGCTGGTTAATATTACATAAAAATGGGTTTGTAAATTTCTGTTATAAATTCTTTTATCTTGACTCAAGACGGTCATATTATTATAAAAAGCCTAACTTTTTTATTGGCCTATATTTTATAATTAGCTGTATTTATTGAAGGATAAATTATTATGAAGAGTAGTTTTAAGAAACAGCCTATTCCCTTAGCTTTAGTTATTTTGTGCGGATTTTTTCTTATCTCATGCGGTGAATCTGAAAAGACTTCTGATGCTTCCCATAAATCGGCTGAAACGATCAAGCTTGGTGTTGCAGGAGCGCACAGCGGAGATCTGGCATCTTACGGTATTCCTTCTGTAAGAGCGGCAGAGCTGGTGGTTCGGGATATTAATGCAAAGGGCGGCATTCTCGGGAGAAAGGTTGAGTTGTTGATTGAAGACGATGTTTGTAAACCGGAAATGGCCACCAATACAGCCACCAAGCTGGTTACGGAAGGCGTTGATATTGTTTTAGGTCATATATGCAGCGGCGCCACAAAGGCCGCTCTTGGTATTTATAAGGACTCAAATATTATTATCATGTCTCCTTCCTGCACCAATCCTGCACTTACACAGAGCGGTGACTACACTAATTTTTTCCGTACAATTGCTTCTGATGATACACAGGCAAGACTTGAAGTTGATTTTGCAATAGATGTTTTAAAGGTTGAAAAAGTTGCTGTTCTCCACGACAAGGGCGATTATGGAAAGGGTCTTGCTGAGTTTGCGAAAAAATATCTGGAAGCTTCAGATAAAGCAGAAGTAGTATTGTACGAAGGCGTTACTCCAGGCGCTGTTGATTATTCCGCTGTTGTTCAGAAAACAAAGCATTCAGGAGCAGAAGCAGTTATATTCGGCGGATATCATCCTGAAGCCTCAAAAATAATCAGCCAGATGCGGAAAAAAGGCATGAAAAGTGTATTTATTTCAGACGATGGCGTTAAAGATAATACGTTTATAAAAGTTGCAGGAGAATATGCTGAAGGTGTTTACGCTACAGGGCCGATTGATACGTCCAATAATCCAATGGCCATTGCTGCAATTGAGGCCCACAAAAATACTTACGAATCAGAACCGGGCGCTTTTTTTCTTAATGCTTATTCGGCTTCTCTATGTTTGCTGAATGCAATTCAAAAGGCAGGCTCTACAGATTATGATGCTGTATCAAAAGCACTTAGAACCGAATATGTTGATACGCCGCTTGGCAAAATTAGTTTTGATGAACGTGGCGATGCAATCGGGGTAGGGTTCTGTATGTATCAGGTACAAAATGGAGTTTATGTTGAAGTAAAGTAAGAGTTTACGGTTCACGGTTTACAGTTAGCGGTTGATTAAAACATAAAACTGTGAACCGATAACTGTGAACTGTGAACACGGTTTTGGAAAATCTGGACATGGGAGCTTTTTTAAAGACGGACAGGAAAAATATAAGAAAAAGACATGGAATATATTTTTGAGCTTTTTCCGATTGAATCTGTTCCATAACCCCGAAACAAGTCGACACAACGCCCAGTTGTTTTTTAGCGAGCCCTAATGTAAAAACCTATTCAAAGGTAGTGGTTTAATACGATTAATCAAGCTCAAAACCAGGAGGAAGCTGTAAAATTGGATACAACAGAAATGCTAAACAAGATGTGCCATCTTGAGTTGACCGTTGTGGACATTAAGGCTCTGTGTAAAAGCCGGGGTTTTACTTCGAAAGAGGCTAATTCCCGAAACCTTCTTGAAGGCTTTTTTTTGTCTGAAACAGGGGTAGCAAACGCCATCGGCAGACTGACTAGGGATGAGGTTATTCTGCTTCATCTGATGAAATTGACCTCTGCAACCGTGGATGCGGCATTTTTTGATCGCATCTATGGCACTGAAAATAGCCGCAAATGGCGTTTTGGAACCTTTAATCAAAAATATAAGGATATTTTTAAGCAGGTAAAAACATCTCTTATTCGTCGGGGAGTAATTCTCTTTGCCGAAGAGCATGAAACCTGGGAAAAGAATACAAAGCTGGAAAGACTGCGATTCAGATTTCCGGAAGAATTTCATCCATTTCTTCCTCTTCCCTTTGGTCCGGCCAAAAGCATTCCAGGCCATGGTAATTTCAACCAGACCGTTGTCAGGAACAAATTGATGGAAATATTAGACCGCCATGCATATGTATTCGAAGCAAATGGAGCAAAGCACAGCCTGTGCATTAAGGATGGGGAATTGCGTATGGGTGGCAAGGAGTTCCGGGCCGAATACCTCGTGGAATGGCAAAGAGCTATTTGGGATTTGGCCTTAAAAGAAGAGGAAAGCCCTAAAAAAGCCGGGCAAGGTTCTGTATCTCCAACTAAAGCCGCAGCCTATGCCCTTTCTCTGCTCAGTCCTGGTGAATGGATACTGCCTGATGAGCTCTCATCATTTTTGAAGATTTTTTGTTATGGCATAGACCCGCCCGATCCGCGGAAGGTTTGCCATGCCGGCTGCAAACAGGGGTGTTTGGCCAAACAAACGATTGCCGAAAAAACATATTACGCTCTGCCGGAAGATCATACTGATGCTGGAGCCCAAATGGATCCAGGCCGGTTCTTGAAAAAAACCAATGACGGCACCGTAATAGTGGATATTTCAACAATTCCTTATGCAAGTCTGGAATTTCTGGCCTGGATATCGAATTTTCGCGTGGCCGGCTCGCAATTGACAGCATTCCCCAACTCTGTCAAAATAGGCAGAATTGTTATGAATATTGACCAGGTCCCACTGACTTCATGGCTCAGGAAGAATGCATCTGCATTTGCCGGCGCTATCTCTATAATAGAGCAGAGATGGGGAAAACAGGTTGTGCATCAAAACCTTTTGGTGGCCAGGGTAAGAGACCTTAGTCTTAAAGTAGCAATCCAGAAGGCATTTGCAGATTCCGGCAAGGTTGTTTTTTTGCCGGACAATTTTATTGCTTTTCCAAACGATCTGACAAAAAAAATGGAAGCGCTGGTAAACAAATCCGGATATGTTGTCAAAGCCATAGAGGCAAAATGAGTGAAATGAATTTGAAACAGATTGACGTTAATGGGCTGAAGGTATTTGCAAACCACGGTGACCTGCGAAAAGACCTGCATCTTTTTATGGATTATGTCGGGAACCGGGATGTCAAGCGTTCAACCAGGGGAAACGGTCTGCCCAAAATGGATGCAAGAAGGCTTGCCAGGCTGATAAGCGATCCTTTAGCCCCTGAAGAAGTGGAAGAATACGGATACAGCATATGGCTCAATTATATTGACAATACAGCTTTAAAGCTCGGATTTGTCTCTTATGATACTGAAGGGGAGTATTTGGGGTATAGCAGTTCAGAGCCATCCTATCCTGACAATTACATTGAAATAGCTGAGCGTAAATACAATAGTTTTCTGGATATGACCCTTCAAGACCAGGAAAACCTGTTACTTAAGAGTCTGGTTGACAAATATAAAGCTTGCTCTAATGAATTTTTTCAGACCGGAGTTATGGGAACCCTTGATACCTTCAGCTCCAGTGGCTGTGCTACCGGCGTGCTCCCATCTTTAAACTTTGCAGGGACAAGAAATTTCCTGTTAAAGATCATGAAGCGTTGTCAAAGCGGGGTCTGGTATAGTACTGCATCTTTTGTCAGGTATCTCAAGGCCGAACATCCATTTTTCCTTATTCCTGAAAAACCGAGTTACAGGTATAAGTCAGACCGGATTAACGGTCGTTATTGTAATTTTGGTGAAAGAAAAAAGGACTGGGACCCTAGTATCAAGATCACAGTCAAAGATTCCAATGCCTTTGAAAGGGTTGAAGGACGATATGTGGAACGTTTTTTGGAGGGCATTCCCCTTGAGCTGGGCTATGTGAATTTGGCCTATGGAAAATCCGAATACAAAGAACGGAATCCGTCTTTAAACGCTCTCAAGGCATTCAAAGTGAATGAATCTCTACTCCGTTTCATGGAGGGAAATATTCCTGAGCCAAAGGTTACGGTTCAACCAAATTTTGAGATTCATGTGGAATCGGAGTTTTATCCGGCCGGGATCCTGGCCGGACTGAATCCTCTCACAGATACCATTTCCGAAAATACGGTTACCATCCTGAAACTGAATAAAAGGAAGGTAACTGCCCGGTTGGCAAATGATGAGTCATTGGATGTGATTGCCATACTCCGGGATCTCTCTAATTCAAATGTTCCGCAAAATGTTCTGACCGAACTCGAAGAATGGGTTGGCCACTCAGAGGTTTTTACTCTGTATCACGGGTTTGGGTTGTTGGAGGGAAACCCGAACTTTGATATGGTAAAAAATTTTACTGTAAAAAACATTAGTCCTGCGCTCAGAATCGTTAAAGATCCGAAGAATCTTTTTGGCAGACTGGAAGAAGCAAAGCTGGTTCCAATGCTTGTAAAACATTCTGACAAGGCATTCAGACCGCTTCCTGACGGCGTCAAGTCCAGGTTTCCCAAAAAGTCGGATATACTTGCCGGGCGCAAGAAGAAAAAAACCGTCACATTAAAGCGCAAAACTGTCATTACGCTTTATTTTCCGGATAAGATGGTGTTCGAAAAATGCAGCAAGGCTCTGATCCAGGAAAGATGCGATATTGAAATGAACCGGGAAAATAAATCTATCAGCTATTCAGGAGAAAAGCAGAAAGAGATAAACTCAGCATTAAAAACCCTTAAAAAAGAATATGTTATCAAAATGAAGGATATTGACTGGTGAACGATTCAGGACCACTTATTGTTCAGAGCGACCACACTATTATGGTTGAAGTGGCTCACCCTCAGTATATCGAATGCCGCGATTTTTTGAACAGCTTTGCAGAATTGGTCAAGTCTCCGGAATTTATTCATACATACAGAGTTACACCCCTCTCTTTGTGGAACAGCGCTGCCCTTGATACAGGCATGGATGAAATCATAAACAGGTTGATAGGCTATTCCCGTTATGAAATACCTTCCAATGTACTCTTTGATATCAGAGAATGGTATGAGACTTACGGCAGCCTGGTACTTGAAAAAATGTCTGAAGATAGTTTGCGATTGAGAATCAGCGATTCCATAATTCTTAACCGGATCCAACAGGATAACGATCTGGAACGATTCTGGTTAAAAAAAACAGAGGACGGTTTTTTGATCTCAGCCTGCGAACGGGGAAATCTGAAGCATGCCCTTGTAAAAATAGGTTATCCGGTCAAGGATACCTGTGGATATGTACCAGGCGCTCCGATTGACTTAAGTTTACGCAATATTGATTCGGATGGTCACGCCTTTGACCTTCGTGACTATCAAAAAGAGGCAGTTGATGCTTTTTATCAGGCTGGCAGTGCCTCCGGCGGTAGCGGTATCATTGTCCTTGCATGTGGTTCCGGAAAAACCATTATCGGGTTGGGGGTTATGAGCAAGATAGGCAGCCATTCCCTCATCATTACAACCAATAACGTATCCGTATATCAATGGCGTGAGGAATTGCTTTCCAGGACGACATTGGACAATGAGGAAATTGGCGAGTTCACCGGCCTTATAAAAGAGATAAAGCCGGTAACTATTACTACCTACCAGATGTTGACCTATCGTCGCACAAAAGAAGATCCACTTCTTAATTTGGATATTTTTACAGAACATGACTGGGGTCTGATCATTTACGACGAGGTTCACCTCCTTCCTGCTCCTGTGTTCCGTGCAACAACTTCCATTCAGGCCAGACGACGGCTGGGACTCACAGCCACCCTTGTGCGGGAAGACGGCAAGGAAGACGATGTATTTGCCCTGATCGGGCCGAAGCGATATGATGTTCCATGGAAAACTCTGGAAAGCAAAGGCTTTATTGCAGAGGCAATCTGCATAGAGTACAGACTCTTACTGCCTCCGAAGGAAGAACTCGAGTATGCCCATGCCTCAAAGCGGCAACGCTTCCGCATTGCCGCTGAGAATTCCAAAAAACTTACGCTGGTTGAAGAACTGATCTGTCATCACTCAGATGACAGCATCCTTGTCATAGGCCAGTACATTGCGCAGGTGGAAAAAATCGCCAAGAAACTGAACCTGCCGATTATCACAGGCAAAACAAAGCATGAGGAACGTAAAAAAATATATGCGGATTTCAGGAAAGGGCGGATTAAGGTTTTGGTTGTCTCAAAGGTAGCCAATTTTGCCGTAGATCTTCCTGATGCTAACGTGATGATACAGGTCTCCGGCGCCTTTGGATCACGCCAGGAAGAGGCACAGCGCTTAGGTCGCATCCTTCGACCCAAAAAACGAGCTTCTTGTTTCTACACCCTTGTCTCAAAAGGCACAGACGAACAGAATTTTGCCGTTAACCGCCAGCTATTTCTGGTTGAGCAGGGCTATAAGTATCAGATCCGCTATTAGTTTTGATGGACGTGGCGATGCAATCGGGGTTGGGTTCTGTATGTATCAGGTACAAAACGGAGTTTATGTTGAAGTAAAGTAACAGTTTACGGTTCACGGTTTACGGTTTACAGTTAGCGGTTGATCAAAACATAAAACTGTGAACTGCAAACCGACAACTGTAAACCGTGAACCGACAACCGTAAACCATTACGAAGTAATCTAAATGGAATATTTTCTTGAACTTATTCTTGGAGGGCTGACTCGAGGGAGTATATATGCCCTTATTGCTTTGGGCTATACCATGGTGTACGGCATTATTGAGTTGATCAATTTTGCCCATGGTGAAATTTATATGATAGGGGCATTTACCGCCCTTATTTTTACAAGTGTTCTGACGCTGCTGGGTTTTAACGAGATTGCAGTAATTGTGCTGGCGTCTCTATCGGCAGTGATATATTCTTCGGCTTATGGCTATACCGTTGAAAAGATAGCTTATATGCCACTTCGCAGTGCTTCACGTCTTTCACCCCTTATCAGCGCAATCGGCATGTCAATTTTTCTTCAAAATTACGTGCTATTGGCTCAAACATCGGATTTTCTTCCCTTCCCGAACCTCATTCCTGAATTTGAATTTATAAAGCCGTACAGGTATATTATCAGTTCATCGGAGATAATCATTCTGCTTACTACCTCGACGGCTATGATTTTGCTGACTTTTCTGATCAAGTTTACCAGGACGGGAAAGGCTATGCGTGCAACAGCCCAGGACAGAAAGATGGCTATGCTTGTTGGGGTAAATGTTAACCGTGTAATTTCTATAACATTTATAATTGGTTCTGCTTTAGCTGCACTGGGCGGAGTCCTGATTGCCTCGCATGTTGGTCAGATAAATTTTTATATTGGTTTTATCGCAGGAATAAAAGCATTTACTGCTGCCGTACTTGGCGGAATTGGCAGTATCCCAGGCGCTGTTTTAGGCGCGCTTGTTCTCGGGCTGACAGAAAGTTTTGCAACAGGTTACATTTCAAGTGATTATGAAGATGTTTTTGCTTTTGGATTGCTTGTACTGATTTTAATATTCAAACCGGCGGGCATTCTTGGGCGGGTTACGACTCAAAAAATTTAGGATCCAACTAATGATTAAAGTTCAGGAAATAAAGAAATCATTTCTTGTTTCTCTCTGGTTTATGTTTTTGACATTTCCTATAATGGTAATCAGGGTCAATTCTATAGAGAAAGTTGTTGAATGGCGCTGGAAGAACATGCTCATTGTTGGAATCGGCAGTTTTTTGCTCTCCTTTGTCTGGCGTTATATGCTGAAAAAAAAGGAAGCAGGGGAAAAACGAGCTGAAACCGGAGAATCAGGCAAAACTTTTTTGATTCAGAGGATATTGGAAGAACGCAGATTCTATATTCCTTTAGTGACAGGCTTAACTATTATCGCAGTCGCTTTTCCTTTTACTTTTTCCATGTACCAGACCAGCATAATGACAACCGCTTTAATGTATATTGTCCTTGGTCTGGGCCTTAACATCGTGGTGGGTCTTGCAGGGTTGCTCGACCTTGGGTATGTTGCCTTTTATGCTGTAGGCGCTTATAGCTATGCATTACTGAACTACCATTTTGGCCTTGGTTTCTGGTCGGTACTCCCCATAGGAGCTGTTTTAGGCTTTATTTTTGGTGTACTCCTTGGTTTCCCTGTGCTGCGCCTGCGAGGTGACTATCTTGCCATTGTTACCCTTGGGTTTGGAGAAATAATCAGGCTTGTATTGGAAAACTGGAATGAATTCTCTTTTGGCCCAAGCGGCATTGCCAATATTGACAGGCCGGGTTTTTTTGGTATCCAGTTCTCCCTTCAGGCTGCAAGCATATATCTTTATTTCCTTATGATCGGTCTTGTCATATTTACAATCATTGTAGTTAACAGGTTGCAGAATTCAAGAATAGGCAGGGCATGGATTGCTTTGAGAGAGGATGAAACAGCATGTCAGGCTATGGGAATTGACAAAACCAAGACAAAACTGAGGGCCTTTGCACTTGGAGCAACATGGGCTGGAATGGTTGGTGTAATATTTGCCGCCAAAACTACTTTTATTAATCCCGCAAGTTTTACCTTCCTTGAATCGGCCATGATACTTTCAATCGTAGTACTGGGAGGCATGGGTTCGATTTTAGGCGTAATTATCGGAGCGTTAATCCTGATCCTTCTGCCTGAATATCTCAGAGCCTTTTCCGACTACAGAATGCTGATTTTCGGAGCCATAATGGTTATTATGATGGTTTTCCGACCCCAGGGCATAATTGCCAACATACGCCGCACTTATAAATTTGATGAATAGGATCATGAATACTATTTTGGAAGTTAAAAATTTAAGCATGAATTTTGGTGGCCTGCGGGCTCTGAACCACCTTGATCTGAATGTGGTTGAAGGAGAAATAGCAGCCGTTATTGGTCCGAACGGGGCAGGCAAAACAACTTTTTTTAACTGTATAACCGGAATATATAATCCAACAGGAGGAGAAATACTGATTTCACCTCCAGGAAAAAAATGCAAGAAAATAAATGGGTTAAAACCAAATCTTATTACGAAAAAAGGCATGGCCCGTACTTTTCAGAATATCCGTCTGTTTTCTAATATGACTGTTCTTGAAAATGTTATGATTGGACGCCACTGCCGTACTTCTTCGGGCATTGTGAGCGCTATATTAAGAAGAAAGTCAACGATTAAAGAAGAAAAAGATGTGGTTGATTTCAGCTACAACATTTTAAAAAAGACAGGCATTTCGCATTTTGTCAACGAGTTTGCAAAAAATCTTCCTTATGGAGCACAAAGGCGTCTTGAAATAGCAAGAGCAATGGCTACCGAACCTTTCCTGCTTCTTCTGGATGAACCGGCTGCCGGAATGAATCCCCAGGAAACCAGGGAACTTGACGAACTGATAACCAGAATACGAGATGAAGACAATATTTCCATATTGATGATTGAGCATGACATGAAACTGGTCATGAGTTTGTCTGACAGGATATTTGTTATGGATTACGGAAGAAAAATCGCACAGGGAACCCCCAGTGATATTATTAATAATCCTGTTGTGATAAAAGCCTACCTTGGAGAGGATATAGATGCTTAGGCTGAGGAATATAAACTCATTCTATGGAAATATACAGGCGCTGAAGAATGTAAATATTGAGATTTCCAGAGGAGAAATTATAACTCTTATAGGTGCAAACGGCGCGGGCAAAACAACAACTTTAATGACGATCTCGGGTTTAGTTCCATCGCGTTCAGGCGAAATCATTTTTATGGGTAAAACTATTCATAATATGAGACCGGACAGGATCGTTTCGCTTGGAATCAGCCAGGTTCCAGAGGGACGGAGAATTTTTCCATATTTAACGGTCCTGGAAAATCTGGACATGGGAGCTTTTTTAAGGACGGACAGAAAAAATATAAAAAAAGACATGGAATATATTTTTGACCTTTTTCCGATTCTTAGTCAAAGGAGAAATCAGTTTGGGGGAACTTTAAGCGGAGGCGAACGGCAAATGCTTGCCATTTCAAGGGCAATGATGGCAAGGCCGGCGCTTTTACTGCTTGATGAACCGTCTTTGGGACTGGCCCCTCTTATAGTAAGGCAACTGTTTGAGATCATAAAGAAGATAAATATAGAAAACCAAACAACTGTTTTTCTTGTAGAACAGAATGCAAATCTTGCGCTGAAAGCAGCTCACAGGGGCTATGTTATGGAGAACGGACGTATAACTCTTTCAGATTCCGCAGAAAATCTTCTTTCAAATGAAAATGTAAGAAAAGCATATCTGGGTTTGTAGTTTTTCTGGGAATCTATCGATGTTCTTTTGGGAATCGGGGTGGGATATTTCAAATCTGTTAAGAGAACTCAAAGAAGAGAAAAAAATTATGCGTGTGGAGTCAAAGAAGTTCGGACACTGGCGGTTGGCTTAAATTACATTTAAAAAGGGTTTTTTAGATTGCAAAGATTGCAACCTCTTGAAATTCCAAATTTAATTACGATTTAAAAAGGTGCAGAACAATTTTCATTCTATAACGTGACTATGGAAGCCAAAGCGGCTGTGGCCCGGATGGCTAAAAGTGGCGGCCTTTTGAAAGATGGCAGGCTTTAACAAACATGTGAGCATATTAGAACGGACGAATTGGTCAAAGCTTTGACACCATAGTCTGGAACTTCTTAAGGAACGTGGACGAAATAACTTCCACAAGTAGGCGCATAGATTTGGGTCAAATTCGTTTGATCTCAGATCACAAAAGTTGATGGAATAGCGGGCTATTTTGATATTTTTGTGATTTGAGATCGGGCAAAGGTGGCCTGAAGCTGTGATGCATAGTTGGGGAAGTTATTTCGTCCACGTTCCTAATATCATAAATACCGGTGGCGGAGTAAATCAATTGTGAATGAAGACTATATTGACTTAGATAGAAGGTTTCGTGATATCACAATCGAAAATAATCAACTCGAAGAATTTGATTATTCGCTGCTTGGTTTAGAGTCAGGAATAAGCTGGGATGATTTGTATAAAGATAAGATAGTTGTCGTATTAGGTACTCCAGGCATTGGTAAAACAGTTGAATTCAAGAGCAATGTAAAGAAGTTAATTGAACAAGATAAGTATGTATTTTATATACACCTTCCGGCATTAGCAGCTTCGAATGACCTTGAAAACATTTTAGAATCGACTGAAGCTAATAAACGGTTTGATGATTGGAAAAAAAGCGATGATGAGGGATTTTTCTTTCTTGATTCTTTAGATGAAGCGCGACTTAAATCATCATTCGATTTCGGAGTGGCATTGCGAATAATAACACAAGGTTTAAGTAATGATGCAATCTGTCGCTCCAAAATATTTATTTCTTGCAGGTTGAGCGACTGGAATGAAAGCATAGATCACAAGACTGTAGCGTCTTTTTTTAACAACTTATTGTCTTCAATGAAAAGCAATGAGCTGCCCACTACTGCTACCCCTAAAAGGACATCGCCCGACGCTATACAGGAATTGGAACAAACTGGTTCATCAGAAAAAGCTAAAATCCACAGTGTCTCATTGTTGCCACTTGATAAAAAGCAGATTGCCAAGCTCGCTTCCAGTTATGGAGTATCTGATCCCGACAACCTTGTCGAGGAGTTGGAGAAAAACGACCTAATATCATGTGCAAATAATCCATTAGATTTAAAATGGATAGCTGCTTTTTGGAAAGCTCATAAAAAACTTGGCACTTATTCTGAAATGATTGAATTGAGTATTATGAAAAGGCTTAGAGAGTGGAAAATACCACCCCAAAAGCCTTTTCCAATTTCTTTAAAGCAGGGGCGTACAGGAGCAGAAGATTTGGCAGCAGCGGTTGTCCTCGGTCTGTTCTCAAATATTATTATCCCCGGCCGAATTGACGCTCTTGATTCATTATCTCCACAAGAGGCGCTTCCGGAATGGACTGATTTTGAGATTATAGAGCTGCTGGATAGACGTCTTTTTGATGAAGCCACTGCTGGAAGAGTTCGATTTGACAATCGCAGAACCAGAGAATATTTAGCTGCATCATGGATGTCCCGTTTAATAGAGACAGGTTGCCCTCCCCAAAGAATTCTCGAAGTCTTCTTAAAAAAGTTTTCCGGTAAAAATGTAATTGTTCCACGTTTTGAAGGCCTTCTTGGTTGGTTGACGAACTACAATCGAACAATTCTTGATAATACTGTGAAAATAGCCCCAGAGATTGTCTTATTCTTTGGTGACGCTAACCGAATTCCAGTTGAAATTAGAATGCAGGCGTTACGCAACCTATCAAAGAAATTGGCTAAAGAAGGACGGTTAAGTTATATCATTGATAGTAGTGATTATAGACGAGTAGCCGATCCTAAGATGGCAAAGGAAATTATCAAGTTAGGGAATGAATATAGTGACAATGAAGATGTTTTAATTAAATTGTTCTATTTAGTTCAGTGGGGAAAGCTTGCAAAGTGTGCAAAGTGGGTTTTTAGCATTTTCAGCAAATCAAGGAATGACAGAATTCGAGCCAATGCGATATATGCAATAGGCCATGCAGGAAATACTCAGCAAAAACGAACGATACGTAAGTACATACTCCGGTCACAAAATATATCTGTTTCGATATGTGATGCGGTAATAGACGCACTATTTCCTGAAAATCTATCAATTTCCAACCTTAAAAAAATAATTCAGAAAAAAGTGCCGTATAGTGATGATTCAGTAAGTGGCATTCCAGGCATAATCAATTTTTCCGTTGTTCCTAAATGCCCAACTGAAAAGCTTAGTTTATTACTTGATATGTGTTTATCACTAGCAAGAACTAAGCCTCTCTCTGAAGATAGTTTGAAACGGCCATCCATATCTCAAGACTACCGCTGGCTATCCGGTACTTTTTGCTTGATTATTAATCGATTTTTAACTGAATTCCCTTCTCAGGCTATTCCTTGGAATAAATTAAAAACAGCGTTTATTTATATTCACCAACAACAATCATCATCCCTATATATCCCGGAGATTGAGGAGTTAAGGAAAAACATCGAGTTAAATTCCAGATCAAAAAGAGAGTTTTTTTGGGCAATAATTGAAGAGGACAAAAAAATCAATTCTCCCAGGTTTCATATTTTTGACAGTTTGATTACTCTTACTATATCAGACTTTGATTGGTTGATTGATGATTTGCGTCATTCGAAAACTGACAACGACATAAAAACACTGCTTTATGAGTTAATATCATTATGGATTTCCGAAAATCGCCCCAAGGTTGAAGAGAACAAAATTAATGCTGTTTTTGAAAATGGAATTTTATCCCCTGAAATTGTTAACGAGTATAAAGAATGGTCAGCCTCTCCCAAGCTGAATAAATACCAGATTGAGTATAATCAAGAACAAGAGAAAATAGAAAAAAGGCAACAAAAGGAAATAGAAGAAGCAAAAAGGACGTTGCATGAAAATTTAGAAAAAATAAAAGCCGGCGAACATTTCTCACTACTTTTCTACCTTTGGCATCAAATGGTAAAAGCAAGAGAAGGAGGATCCAGTCGTTGGGCTAAGAGAGATTGGCAATCACTTGCTAAAAAATTTGACGAAAAAATAGCAAATGCAGCCAGAGAAGGCTTCAAAAAAGTCTGGATAAACTGGACACCACCTCTTCCCTACACAAGGACCGGTTCTCAAGTTGAAAACGGAGTTATTGTTGGTTTGACTGGAATCGCGATTGCCATAGATGATGGATTAGATATAAAAACACTATCACAGGAAGAAGCAAAAATCGCTGCGAGTTATGCTTTTAGGGAAATGAATGGCTTTCCTGAGTGGTTCAATGAACTCGCCAAAGTCTATCCTGAGATTGTTCAGGGTTTACTTGAAAAACAACTAACAGAGGAATTTGCTTCTGAAAGGGAAACCGATTCCTCGCTGCAAGATATTAAATATACCTCAACTACTATTTCGGATATGGCCGCTCCCATTATTCTAAAACTTTTCGAAGATGGAGAACCTAAACGACAAAATCTTTCTGTAAATGCCTTGGAAGCCTTAGTGGCATCACCCTCTTTAGATGTAGATAGATTTAATAATATTGCCAAAAAACAGGCGGACGACTTATCGAAAAAAAATGAAATTACAGAGCTTGTTAACTGGATTTCCGCATGGCTGCAAGTTGATGGAAAGCCTGCTTGGGAGTGGGTTGAGAATTATCTTGAAGCGAAAGAAGAAACTCCTAACCCATTAATTATTAAACTTGCTGCCAACCTTGAGCATAGTTCTAAATATGGTCACAAGGAACTTAAAACGATATTTAATTCAGTTGAAATACTGCAAAAAATGATTCCTGTTTTTTACTCACATGTAAGAAAGGCGGATGACACTCCACAACGGACAGGTGTTGATACCCATACTGCAAGGGACGATGCACAACGTTTTAGCGGGAGGCTTCCAACAATTCTTGCAAATATTCCGGGTGAAGAGGCCCACAAAGCCATTTGCTCTATTATTGATGCGACACAAGATTCGCAAATGAAGAAATGGCTGCTTTCTTTAAGCAGAGAGCAGGCCGCTAAGTCGGTGAGCCATAAACCATGGACTCCTTCCCATGTGGCAGAATTTTCAAAAACATTCGAGAAAGAACCCAATAGAGCAGATGAGCTTTTTCAAATTGCATGTTATCGTCTAACAGATATCAAAAATGACGTTGAAAAAGGAGATTTTAGCGAAAGAGAATTTCTTTCCAAAACAACTGACGAAAAAGAGTTACAAGTGTGGCTGGCCGGTCGACTGATGCGTGAAAGCAGAAGAAGATATAACGTGGTTCGAGAACCTGAAGTTGACCTTAAAAAGAAACCCGATATACGATTGGAAAATAACAAGGCCGGAGTAGCAAGTATTGAAATAAAGCCGGTAGGTGGGAAATTTACATATACGTTTGATTCATTGAAAGAGACATTGAATGACCAGCTTGTCAACCAATATTTAAGGGCTGTGAATTCACGCCACGGGATACTGGTTGTGATAATGGTGGCAAGAAAATCATGGAGGCCTCTTGGCGAAGGACGACTAAATTTCATGCAGCTTATTCAAAAACTAAATGAATACGCAAAAAAAATTCAGGCAAATAATATCGAAGTTGAACAGCTCAAAGTAATTGGCATTGATTGCACGGGAAAAATTAATGAAAGCTGATACCTAATAGGAAAGCCTGAGCCCTTGGCTACGTTGAATAAGTTTGATGCGAGATTTCCATGGGGACGTCCACCTGGAGAAGAAGGAGTTATAAAATGGCGCATCATAGAAAAGGAGATTACGTAGGAAATGGACCACACGCAACTTGTTTCTCTTGTGAACCGACTTCGGAATGAACCACACGAAACAGAATGGTTGGAATTCAAGGAAAACCACTACGAGCCTCAGTTGCTCGGAGAATATCTTTCAGCCTTGGCCAATTCAGCGTATCTACACTGGAAACCAAAGGGGTATCTTGTTTTCGGCATTGAGGATAAGACGCACGAAGTCAAGGGAACACGGTTTAACCCGGCAAAGAAAAAAGGCAAGGGAAACCAGGCCTTGCAAATTTGGCTTGCAACAGGATTACAGCCGAATGTCGGTTTTGATGTGCATCGATTTCCATACAGCGCCAAGTATGTTGTAGTTTTCGAAGTCAATGCAGCAATTGATAGGCCAGTTGCCTTTTACGGAACGGCCTATATCCGCATTGGTTCGAGCAAGACCGAGCTTTTCAAGCACCCGGAAAAGGAAAGAGAGATATGGAGTCGAAGAAATCGACATGACTGGTCTGCCCAAATTTGTGAAAGAGCCTCTATAGACGATTTGGACACCAAAGCTCTCCGAAAAGCACGAACAGAGTATAAGACGAAGCTTCCGGACAAAGCAGAAGAAGTGGATAGTTGGAATGATATACAGTTCATGAACAAGGTAAAATTATCCATTCAGGGGAGGATTACCAATGCGGCTATTCTCTTGCTGGGAAAACCTGAGTCAGCATCTTTAATTACGCCAGCTGTGGCGAAGATTTCCTGGATATTGAAAGACGACAAGAACCAGGAGAAGGACTACGAACATTTTGGCCCTCCCTTCCTTGTGACAGTGGATCAAGCGTTTAATAAAGTGCGCAATCTTACTTATCGACATTTGCCCAGCGGCACTCTTTTTCCAATGGAAATATCTCAATATGATCACTGGGTGATCCGTGAAGCATTACACAATTGCATTGCTCATCAGGATTACAGCCTTCATGGGCGGATAAATCTGGTGGAAACCCCGTCAGCACTGATTCTTACGAACGTAGGAAGCTTCCTTCCGGGCAACGTCGAAACAGTGATCAGGCAGGATGCGCCGCCCGAAGTGTACCGCAATCCGTATCTGGCTGAAGCCATGGTTAATCTCAATATGATTGACACACAGGGTGGCGGCATTAAAAAAATGTTCCAAACTCAGATGAAACGTTCTTTCCCTTTGCCTGACTATGACTTGACCAAGCCTAACCGTGTGATCGTAAAAATCCGAGGGGAGGTTCTTGATGAAAGATACACCCGTCTTCTCATGGAAAGAACCGATCTTGATCTCTGGACAGTGATTTTTCTCGACAAGGTTCAGAAGCGGGTGCGTATCTCTCAAAGTGAGCATAAAATTCTCAAAAAATTGAGGGTAGTTGAAGGCCGGTACCCGAACCTGTTTGTTTCTTCCCGAATTGCCGCTGCTACAGGGGACAAGGCCAAGCACATCCTCAACAGAGGATTGGACAAAAAGTATTATCAAGACATGATCTTGGAGTTAGTTCGAGAATACGGTCCAGCCAGCAGAGAAGATATTGATAAACTGCTCATGAATAAACTGCCGGAGATCTTAACAGAGGGGCAGAAAAAGGCAAAAATACATAACTTGATTTCTGAGCTTTCACGCTCCTTATGCGTGATTCGTAATATCGGCTCACGAAGGTATCCTATGTGGGTGTTGAGTGGAAAGAATAGTCGATATGAGCGGGCACAACTAAAAAACAATAAAAAACAATAAAAAAACAATAAAACAGATTCGAGGATCAAAGAAAGTTCTTTAATATTAAATAGTTGTGTTTATTGTTTGGTCTGTGACATTTGGTGGTCGCGAGTGCTTCCGAACATTTTATTTGAGTGTAACCAAAATAAAACATACCGTTAAAATTAATATTAAGCAATAAGATAAGATAGCTATAGACATTTGAAACGGTACATGTTATCAAAGGCACCGTAGCTGCTCAAAGAAAACACTCTTCCGATATTGAACAATGTTTGGATGGTTGCAAGGAAAAGTTCAACCAAATATTGTTTGGTGTTCTCAACGAAGGAAATCAGGATGCTCATAAGATGGAAGCATCAATTTTCAACCAATTGATAAAATTGGGGTTTCTTTTAATGCAGTTATTCTTTGCCAGCCAGAATAAAGGTAATTATGGCAAAACAATAGAAACAGCGCAAGGAATTGTCAAAAGAGGCAGGC
>Ga0255430_10005_pt1 | contig 45377 bp, 38 predicted proteins | sample ANMaggSeSYBR02G3_FD_182660 | JGI IMG/M metagenome (GOLD analysis project Ga0255430, IMG submission 182660) | Sediment cell enrichment communities from methane seep in Santa Monica Basin, California, United Staets - ANME aggregate JGI... | ecosystem: Environmental > Aquatic > Marine > Cold seeps >...
TTGAATGTTTTATCTTGAAAAAATTATAAAATTAGATATTTTTATAGTGGAAACTTTATGAATAAAGCTTGGGGTAAAATAAATGAGATATAAAATATCCATATTATTTTTGTTGTTTTTTTTTATCATATTTTGCCTTTCTATACCTTCATATTCTCAGCAGGATGAAAAAAAATCATCTGCACAAGAATCAAAAAAATTGACTCTTGTTCGGGCGGTTATGTGTGAAGGGATACAGGACTTCAAGCCCTGGAATCAGGCGGTTGTTTTTTCAATATCGATCGGTAAAGTTTCCTGCTTTACTTCTTTTGATCCTGTCCCTGAAACGACATATATTTACCATAACTGGTATTACAGAGAGAGTCTTAGTAAGCGGATGAAGCTATTTCTTCAGCCTCATAGCTGGTCAACCTTCAGCAGTATCCAATTCCGAGAAGCTGACAAGGGCCTTTGGCGCGTTGAGATTACAGATCCTGAAGGAAATATTTTTCACATTGTAAGATTCAGCATAACGGACTGACCGATTATGGATAAGGTTTTGCTTTTTCTTTCGAGCATTAGATGGCAGGATATTGTTGATATCACGCTAAACAGCTATATTCTTTTCCGGCTTTATGTGCTTTTCAGAGGAACCACCACGTTACGTGTACTTATAGTTATTGCTTTCCTTTGGTTTTTTCAGCGCATTGCAGCATATTTAGGTTTAATTATTACAAGCTGGGCGGTTCAGGGCGTAACTGCTGTTGCCGCACTCATAATAATAGTAATTTTCAGAAATGAAATACGTTCCGTCCTTCAGGCAAAGAATTTAAAGGCAATTCTCTGGGGGGTTTCCCTTAAAACTATTAAGACACCCGTAGAAATAGTTGTTGAAAGTGTTTATGAAATGGCAAGAAAGAAAATCGGTGCCTTAATTGTTTTTCCGGCAAAAGAGGATTTAAAAGAGCTTATTCAGAATGGAGTTCCCTGGCGTGGACGAATATCAAAAGAAATGATAATGAGTATATTCTGGCCTGGTAACCCTGTGCATGATGGTGCAGCCGTAATTCAGGGAGACCGGATTACAGATGTCGGAGTTATTCTTCCGCTATCAAACCGTAAAGACATTCCTTTATATTATGGGACACGGCACAGAGCGGCTGCCGGGCTGGCTGAGACAACGGATGCTTTGGTTCTACTGGTATCAGAGGAAAAAGGTAATGTCGTTGTTGCCAAAGGATCCGGCATGATGGCCATTGAACGAAAGGAAGAGCTTGTAAAAATATTGCAGGAGCAGGTGGGCATCACAACCAAAGGTGTGGATCATGCAAGAAAGGAAAAAATTAAGACAGGACTTGCAGCCGTTGTTTCTGTTTTATTTATAATTGGTGTATGGTTCAGTTTTTCAAGAGGCCTTGAGACCATGATTACGCTTGAGATTCCGATAGAATATATGAATCGTGATGCCAGAGTAGAAATTATAGACACTTCTGTTAATGTCGTTAATCTTAATCTTAGCGGGTCTGGAACTATTATTAAAACTATCATGCCTGATCAGGTTAATGTTAAGCTTGATCTGGGCAAAGCGGTTATTGGTCGCAATACTTTTACTATAACTAAAGAAAATATTACGTTGCCGCCGGGTGCTTTACTGAAAGGCGTTGAGCCATCTGTTGTTGAGGTTACCCTTGATGTACCTATATCAAAAATGTTGCCTGTACAGGTTGCCTGGACCGGGAAATTACCTGAAAATTTAATATTATCTGAGGCAAGGCTTGATCCGGAAAAATTGCTGGTAGAGGGAGGAAGCCATATGCTGAAAAATATTTCAACAATATATACTGAAAAGATTTTACTTGATAATATATCAGAATCCGGGAAAATTTCTGTTAAGCCGGTACTTAATCCAGCCTCGTTGAAGATTGCACTCGGGTCAAAAGACAGGATCTCAGTTGATTATGTTGTAAAGGAAAGACTTCAATGACGGCTTCGTAAAAAGTCCATTTCTGCGTTGCACTACATCCTTCGTCATTGCAGCGTAGCTATAAGTGCGCCTCTTTTCTCAGTATTTGCGTGCCTTGAAACTGAAGCTTTTTACTTTGCCGTCTAAATTTCAACTTTTTACGAGTTCATAATAATTTAATATGACAAAAAATTATATAGATAAATTTGTTCGATCCTGGTATGTTCTTCATACAAAAAGCAGGTTCGAAAATGTTGTAAATGATGGCCTTATAAAAAAATCAATAGAGGTTTTTCTCCCAAAGGTTAATGTCAGGAGCAAACGTCGTGATAGAAAAGCCATGATTCAGGTGCCGCTTTTCTCGGGATATTTGTTTGTTAAAACCGATCTTAACCCTTATGAGCATATTGAGATCGTTAAAACTGTCGGAGCTGTACGTATAATTGGAAACAAGGATGGTCCTTTGGCTGTTTCCCAGAAGAGCATTGAGTCCCTACAAATCATGGTAGCCGGCAATAATGATGTGACAACCGGCAAACATTTGATAAAAGGGGACAGGGTTATGGTGGTTGACGGCTCTTTTGCAGGTGTAACGGGAACTTTTATCAGGTACAAGGGCAAAGAGCGAGTTGTGGTTTATATTGAAGCTCTTGGCCAGTTTGCAAGTGTGGAAGTTGCTGAGGATGATGTTGAAATAATACCCGAACTATTATAGAGTTTCAGATAATTGAATTTCACAAGGCTATAACCAAATTGAGCAATTTTTTACTCGACTTGCGCCAATCTATTGCGCATCAAGGACTTGCGAAAAGTCTTGACATATCCATTGGTATGCCTACGCTTTTCGCAAACCTTGCTGCATCAAGATCTTGGCACATTTCTTCGCAAAAAACCGCTCAACTTAGGTAGAAGAAAAAATCCGAGTAAGTCGTACTAAGTTGTACGTCATCGAGAATTTTGACTGATAACGCAGTGAAATTATTTATCTGGAAATCTATAGCATAAGTGCTTGACTTCTTATGAACTTATGTTTAATAGAATATTTATTGTATTATCAATTATTCCATGGAGGATTATAGATGAATAAATTGGAACTTATTTCAGTCTTGAAAGCTGAGGCTAACATTTCAAAATTAGAGGCGGCAAAGGTCGTTCAAATATTTTTCGATAACATGGCGGATGCTATGGCAAAAGGTGAGCGTGTCGAAATTAGAGGCCTCTGCAGTTTTTTTGTTAAAGAATACAAAAGCTACACAGGAAGAAATCCAAAAAGCGGCGAGCAGGTAACAATTAAACCCAAAAAACTTCCTTTTTTCAAATCAGGGAAAGAACTGAAAGAACGGGTAGATAATTAAATTTGTGTCCTGGTTTGAATCAATAATAGATCAAGAACAGCCAATAAGACTTTTAAAAAATATTCTTCTGAATAGGACCATTCCTAATGCCCTTCTTTTTACCGGTACTGACGGAATTGGGAAAAGAACTGCCGCTCTTGTTTTCGCAATGGCATGCAATTGCGGGGTGGAAGAAGGCCTGTCAGCAGCGGATCCCTGCGGTCGTTGCAGATCATGCAGGAAAATCCAGTCAGGTAACCACCCGGATATAATTCTAGTTGAGCCGTCTGGTCCTTTTATCAAGATCAAACAAATCCGTGACATCTGTGATACGCTTTCCCTGAAGCCATACGAGGCAAAATTACGTATTGTTATAATTTCCAATGCCCAGGCCATGAATCCTCAAGCAGCTAACGCTCTGCTTAAGGTGCTGGAAGAACCGCCCGAGCGAACTGTTTTAATACTTACTGCCTTGCAGACATCTGATTTGCTTCCAACAATTGTATCGCGCTGTCAGCATATCAGATTTAGCCCCATTCATAGAGAAAAGCTAAAGACTTTTCTAATTGAAAAACATGGAGTTAATGCTGAAGATGCAGCAATATTTTCAGCTATGGCAAACGGGAGTATGACAAAGGCTCTTTTTATGATAAAAAAGAATAGCCAGGCGAATTGGATTTGCCTCAGGGACTGGCTGTTAAATAATATTGGATTGGAAAAGACCGGATCTTTGTCTTTAGAGCCGATTATTATACTTCTTTCATTTGCGGAAAGATTATCAAAAAACAAAGAAATTATTCAGGACTCTCTTGAGATTATTAAAACTTATTTGCGTGACCTGATTATTTATAAATATAGTCCTGAAAAAATTATCAATAAAGACTTGATCCGCAAAATTCAATATGCCTCACAAAAAATTGCGGTCAAATCGCTTCTTTCAAAAATAGAAGCTATTCAGACAGCACAAAAAGATATACGGGCAAACACAAATTTAAGGCTGACTCTGGAAGTAATGATGTTGAGGCTTGCAGGAACGGGGTTTAAACCCCGTTCCCAAGGGTTGAGAAATTTGGAATATGAGAAAAATCATTAAAATAAGATTTAAACCTGCAGGTAAACTTTATGACTTTGACTGCGGTGCGTTTGTTTTAAATAAAAATGACAATGTAATTGTTGAAACCGAGCAGGGGCTTGGTTTAGGGGTTGTTGCCATTTCACCTGTCCCCTATGCGGAAAAGTCGTCGAACAGGCCGTTGAAACAGGTTTTTCGTTTAGCCAATGAAAAAGATTTTGAGCAAAGAAAGAAAAATTTTGGGACTGAAAAAAGGGCTCAGGCTTTTTGTCTTGAATGCATAAAACAATTAGAGCTTAAAATGAATCTTTTTTCTGTTGAAAGCACCTTTGATGCAGGTAAATTAACATTTTTTTTCACTTCTGAAGGCCGTGTGGATTTTCGGCAGTTGGTAAAGATGCTCGTCAAGGAGTTCGGGGTAAGAATTGAGATGCGGCAGGTGGGGATACGCAATCAGGCCAAGATGTGCGGTGGCATAGGGAGATGCGGGCGTGAAATTTGCTGTTCGGCATTCATAGAAAAATTCGATCCTGTATCCATACGTATGGCAAAAGACCAAAGTTTGTCATTGAACCCAACCAAGATATCCGGCATGTGTGGTCGCCTTATGTGTTGTCTGACTTTTGAACATGAAACTTATCAAAAACTGAGGGAAAAATTTCCCAAAATCGGCAGATTAGTTAATACATCCGGCGGCAAGGGCAAAGTTATTCGTCATAACTTAATATGTAACAAGCTGACCGTTCGTTTAGATAGTGGTCCGGAAATAGAGGTTGGCTTGGATGAAATTATAACCTAAGTTATAAATGGAGAGGGATAGGGAATGTCGGAGACTTTTTATATAACAACGCCCATCTATTATGTTAATGCAAGGCCTCATCTGGGGCATGCTTATTCTACTATTGCTGCGGATGTTGCGTGCCGATATAATTTAATGCGTGATAGAGAGACTTTCTTTCTTACCGGTACTGATGAGCATGGAGACAAAATTGTTCGTGCCGCAAAGAATGAGAATCTTAGCCCCAGGGCATATGTAGATAAAATAAGCGGTCTTTTTAAAGATCTTTGTCCGGAACTCGAAATTAGATACAATCATTTTATACGTACCACAGACCCGGATCATGTTGCAGTAGTGAAGTATATACTGCAAAAGATATATGATTCGGGTGAAATATATTTTAGTGAATATGAAGGACTTTACTGTTTTGGCTGTGAAAGGTTTTACACTGAGCGTGAGCTTGTTGACGGCAAATGTCCTGATCATAAAACAAAACCTGAAGTTATCAAGGAATCCAATTATTTTTTTAAGATGAGCAAATATCAGGACTGGCTTATAGACCATATTAATAATAATCCTGATTTCATATACCCGGAGCGATACAGAAATGAAGTTTTGTCTTTTTTAAGCGAACCGCTTGAAGACCTGTGCATATCTCGGCCCAAAACACGCCTTAAATGGGGTATCAGTCTTCCATTTGATGATAACTATGTTACATATGTCTGGTTCGATGCTTTAATAAATTATATCTCTGCCGTGGGATACCCGGATGGAGAACTTTTTAAAAAATTCTGGCCGCATGTTAATCACATTGTTGCCAAAGATATCCTTAAGCCCCATGCTATTTACTGGCCTATTATGCTGAAGGCGGCAGGCATTCCGGTTTATAGGCGTCTGAATGTTCATGGATACTGGAATGTTGACCAGAGCAAGATGTCTAAAAGCCTCGGCAATGTGATAGAACCTCTTCAAATAAAAAATAAATACGGGCTGGATGCGTTCAGGTTTTTTATCATGCGGGATATGGTATTTGGTCTTGATTCCAGTTTTTCTGAAGAGTCTATGGTGCAGCGCATTAATTCTGATCTGGCAAATGACCTGGGGAATCTGTTTAGCAGAGTTCTTGCAATGGCTCATAAATATTTCTCAGGGGAAATTCCTGAAGTTGATCCTGTTTTAGAGCAGGAGTTACAGTTTGGCCTTAGATTAGATGCAACTAAGGCTATTGATAAATTCGAGAGCGCCATGGAAAAGTTTGAATTTCATAAGGCTCTCATAGCTGTCTGGGAATTTATAAGCCGGATGAACAAATATGTTGATGTCACAGCTCCATGGGAACTTGCGAAGAAAAAATCCAGCAGAAAACAGCTTGAAGCTGTAATTTATAATCTTCTTGAAGGACTCAGAGTCATATCCGGTCTTATCTATCCGGTAATGCCGGACACTTCTGCAAACATGCAGAAGCATCTTGGAATGAATCCTGATGAGAGTTATTACAGATTAGAAATTCTCAAAAATTGGGGAACTATAAAATCAGGCACCAAGCTTCCCAAATCAGTTACTCTTTTCCCAAGAGTTGACTTAAAAAAAGATGAGCTTTATTCCAGTGAGAACTCTTCAGAAAAAATATTGCCCGACCTTAAACCAGAGATATCTATGGAAGAATTTAATAAGGTTGATCTAAGGATAGCTACCGTGGTTCACGCTGAAGTAATTCCAAGGGCAAAAAAGCTTCTTAAAATAGAGGTCGAGTTAGGGAAAAAGCTAACAATTGTGGCTGGGATTTCAGAAGGCTATAATCCAGATGACATTATCGGCAAACAGGTAATTGTTGTCGCTAATTTAAAACCAGCCAAAATTATGGGGATATTGTCAAACGGTATGTTGCTGGCAGGCTTTGATGATAATATCTGCGCTCTCGGAACTGTTGATAAGAAAATTAAGTCAGGGACATCTCTGACCTGACAATCTGATTATACAGACTTTCAGATAATTAATAATGAAACAAAACAGATTTAAATCCGAGCATAAAATCCTTAAGAAGCCTGACTGGAGAGATTATCAGGCAAGGCTGAAAAGATCTGTCTTAATAAATACATTAAGCAAAAGATTTATTAAATATTTTTTTTTCCTTATAATAACGCTGATTAGTTTTTATTTAATATCCGGCAAACTTGGCGAAACCGCATTTAATTACTCACAAAAAGATTATAATCGTGCATCTAAAGAGCAGATTTCAAGCAGAAAGCTGGTTGACAAAAATGATGTGCGGGCTCTGCTGAATAGCCAGGTCTTTGTCAACCTTAAGGACAAGAGTTTTGATTTAGTTGTAGACGGCCATAAATTAATAGTTAGCACCAGCCTTGATCCTTCTTTGCAAAATTATTTACAAAAAAAAATTGATAGGTCCACATCTCGATATGTTGGAATTGTTGCTATGGATCCTTCTACGGGCAGGATTTTGTCAATGGTTAGTTTTGATAAAACAGATCCGTCAAACAATCCATGTATAGACAGCGCATTCCCTGCCGCGAGTATTTTTAAAATTGTTACAGCAGCGGCAGCCATTGAAAAATGCGGTTTTAATTTAAACTCCAAATTTTCATACAACGGCGGGAAATACACTTTATATAAATCCCAGTTGAAAAATAAGACAAACAAATACACCAACAGGATAACATTAAAGGACTCATTTGCCCAATCAGTCAATCCTGTATTCGGAAAAATTGGAGAGCATCAGCTTGGTAAAAATAATCTTGAAGAATATGCATTAGCATTTGGCTTTAACCGAAAAATTAATTTTGAGATTCCACTTTCTCCGAGTTTTATTTCTTTATCTGATGATCCTTATCAATGGGCTGAAGTTGCCTGTGGTTTCAACCATGAAACCAAAATGTCACCTATTCACGGAGCCGTTATAAGCTCGGCAATTCTTAATCATGGCAGAATGATAGAACCCACGATTGTTGATCAAATAATTGATGGCGAGGGTCATACCATTTATCGCAGCCATCTGGTTACTATGAACCAGGCGATAACGTCCGAATCATCAGAGATGGTTAGCCACCTCATGAGGGCATCGGTACGTTCAGGCACTTGCAGTAAACTGTTTAGAGGTTACCGAACAGATCGTGTTCTTTCAAAGCTGAACATAGGCGGCAAAACGGGTTCTATGGGCACTAAAAAACACGATGGCAGATATGACTGGTTTGTGGGTTTTGCTGAGGAAAAGGAAGGATCCGGAAAGCTTGTCGTATCTGTTGTTGTGACTCATGAAAAATATATAGGAATAAGGGCAAGTCAATATGCCCGCATGGCAATAAAACGATATTTTCGCGATTATTTTGCAAAAAATGAGACAGATCTTGAGAAAGCGAGCAGTTAAAAAATATACTAAGGAGATTTGTTATGCCGGGTTTTGAAATATTTGCTGATGAGGAGCGTAAAGAAGTTGGAGATGTCCTTGATACAGGTGTGCTTTTCCGTTATGGTTTTGATCAGGCAAGAAAAGGACACTGGAAGGCCAGGACGTTTGAGGCTGAACTATCGGAACGTATTGGGGCAAAATACTGTCATTTATGTTCCAGCGGTACTGCCGCCCTAAGTATAGCCCTGGCCTCGTGCGGTGTTGGTGCAGGAGATGAAGTCATTGTTCCGCCTTTTACATTTATAGCAACGATTGAAGCGGTACTGACAGCAGGTGCCGTTCCTGTATTTTCTGAAATAGATGAGACTCTATGCCTCGACCCTGACGCCATTGAAAAAGTTATTACTCCACGTACAAAGGCTGTATTGCCTGTTCATATGTGCGGTGCTATGGCCCGTATTGATAAAATCAAGGATTTATGTGATAAAAAAGGACTTATTCTTATAGAGGATGCCTGCCAGGCTATAGGTGCGACTTTGAATGGAAAGGCTTTGGGCACATTCGGTCAAATGGGTTGTTTTTCTTTTGATCCTGTCAAAACAATTACATGCGGGGAGGGAGGCGCTGTTATTACTGATGATAAAGAACTTTATACTACAGCAGATAACTTTGCTGACCACGGGCATGATCATACAGGCAATGACAGGGGACTTGAGGGGCATCCTGTTCTTGGAACAAATTTTCGTATCAGTGAGCTTAATGCGGCAGTAGGGCTGGCTCAGTTGAGAAAACTTGATTTTATGCTGGAGAAGCAACGTGCAAATAAAAAAGTTCTAAAGGACGCACTTTCTCAGCCGGATTTAAAATCGGCAAAAATAGCTTTCAGAAAAATTCCAGATGAAAAAGGAGATTCCGCAACATTTCTTTCTTTCTTAATGCCTGATGAATCAAAGGCCGGAAAGGTGGCGACAGATTTAGGCAAGGCCGGCGTTGATTCATGTTTTTACTGGTATGACAACAACTGGCATTATGTACGCAACTGGGATCATCTTAAAAAGCTTAAATCTTCAGCAATGCTGCCTGTCAAGCTGCTTGATTACTGTCCTGATTATGGAAAGGTAAATCTTCCTCAATCCGACGATATAATGGGCAGGACGATATCAATGCTGATAAAGCTGTCATGGAGCAAGGAGGAGCTGACGCAACGGATAGAGAAAATTGTTGATGTTATAAAAAAAATAGGTTGAAGGTTGAAGGTTAAAGAGGATATCAGGTAGCTTCGGACTATCCACTTGAGTAGTTTCTGATCATGATCGAGGAGTAATATATGTTTAGAAATTTCAAAATGATTTCCTACATAATTTTCGGCAGGGGGTGTTTTAACCAGCTTGAATCTATTCTTGCTGAAAAACGCAGAGATAGTGATTCATTCATGGTTTTTCTTGTGGATGATGTTTTTGAATCCAGCAGTTTAATAAAAAGAATCCCCCTTGGAAGCAAGGATCATATTATATCAGTCAACGTGGATGATGAACCTAAAACAGTTTATGTTGATGAACTTGCAGACAAGGCAAGAAACTTTTCAAGTCGCTTGCCTGATGGAATTATCGGCATAGGCGGCGGGAGCACATTGGATCTTGCAAAGGCAGTATCTCTTATGCTGACTAATCCGGGTTCTTCTGCTGATTACCAGGGCTGGGATTTAATAAAAAATCCGGCTGTCTATCATGTTGGGATTCCTACAATCTCAGGGACTGGAGCCGAGGTTTCCCGTACAACTGTACTTACTGGTCCTGAGAAAAAACTCGGTATAAATTCAGACTATACCGTATTTGATCAGATAGTACTTGATCCTGAGTTAACTGCCGGGGTGTCGGCAGATCAGCATTTTTATACAGGCATGGATTGTTATATACATTGTGTGGAGTCTTTAACTGGAACCTATCATAACGCTTTCAGCAAGTCATATGGTGAAAAGGCACTTGATCTTTGCAGAGAAGTTTTTCTGGCCGGCGACGAGGATAGTGCAGACAAACTGATGATGGCCTCATATTTGGGAGGTATGAGCATAGCTTATTCACAAGTCGGAGTGTGCCATGCACTTTCATACGGTCTTTCATTTGTTCTTGGTATTCACCATGGAATCGGCAACTGCATAGTTTTTGATTATCTGGAGAAATTTTATCCGGAAGGAGTTCGTGAATTCCGCAGGATGATGGAAAAACAGGATATTAAAATGCCACAAAATATAATAGCTGGTATCGAAAGCTCAAAGCTGGAAAAAATGACGGATGTAGCTCTGATACTCGAGCCCTTATGGGAAAATGCTCTGGGACCTGAGTGGAAAAGGGTAATGACAAGAGATAGGATTAAGGAGTTATATCAACAGATGTGAGTGATAAATTAGCGCACCTTCGGTGCGAATATAAGTGCCTAAAGTGAGCTAAAGTATATTAAAGTGCCTAAAGTCGGGGTACGCCTTCGGCGTGCTAATTTATAACACTATACCAGAAGTCTTGTGCATTAATGACTTAAGAGACCTATATCAAATGGCAGAATTCCTTAACTTTAGGCATTTTAGGCACTTTAGCTCACTTTAGGCACTTTTTACTCATCTATACTATCGAGTTATTAGGAAAATATTAATGAAATATTTAAAGCAAATAGTCAGTATTGTTAAAGGAATAATCGGCTTTGTCCTTCCTTATCTTTTATCTGATGTCTATTTTGGAAGGAGCACCGCAGGTTTGCCGGACAATTCCATTGTTTTTTTCCCTTGCAGTGAAAATATCCTTTGTTGCGGTATTGCAGGGCTTGTTTCTTTTAAGAGAAAAGAAAAAAAAGCCGATCATATAAATATGGCATCCCTGAATGATATGGCCGTAAAGATCGGTGAAAAAGGATATTTTGACTGCGCTCAAAATAATAAATTTTTAATTAATGATTATTTGATTGATTATTTGGGTGGCCAAAAACTTATAGACTCATTTCTGCATTCTGTGCAGTCTTTAAAGGCAGACGATTATTTTGCTGAATGCTTTGCTGGAAAAGATATCCAAAACGAACTTTCAAAATTATCTGACAATCTTAATAACATCATAGACAGGGAATCAAGATTGCTGTCTGATAATATGGGACGGCTTGATGCTGATATAGTTGATACAATGTCTCGCAGAATTGAAGACCTAAAGGATATTTCATGGTGCATTACTTTTGAATTCTTAGATAATATTGTCAAAGTCGGGGAGATTTTAAACCGGGATTTTCAGTCTATTACTTCTTTTGCCTTAAAAATCGCAAAAAATATTAATGCAGTTCTAAACAGTATAGACCGTCTTGAAGTAAGAGGCCGTGATTCAGCCGGCATATCCCTTATGTTTATCCTTGAAAAAGCAGAGTTTGAAAGATTTAAAGAAAAGCTGGGCAAATCAGACAATATCGATCTTCTTGATCAGTTCAGGGTGCGGTCAAACCATGATGTCCTTGTCAACATGGGCATAGATGTCCATAAAACAAAAGATGAAAGCGGAGAGAAATGTGTTTGCATTGCCATTACCTATAAGATTGCCGCTGAAATAGGAAGCCTTGGAGACAATGTTAGCTTTTTGAGGAATCAGATAAAAAATGATCCGATTTTTCAAACACTTATCTCGTGCCCGCACAAATATCATACTATTGAAGCCCATACTCGCTGGGCTTCAATCGGGGCTATTACTGAACCGAACTGTCATCCGGTTGATAATAAAGGGATTGAAAACATATCAGATAAAAGCGGAATAATTCATGCCTGTCTTAACGGAGATATCGACAATTACATTGAGCTTAACGAAGAATATGAAAGCAAAGGCAATCTTATACATAAGGACATTACAACCGATACAAAAATAATCCCGCTGCAAATTGAAAAATATATATTACAGGGGAATGATCTGGAAGAAGCATTCCGTCTGGCAGTCAATGATTTTGAAGGTTCACATGCCATATTTATGCATTCAGACCTTGCCCCCGGCAAACTTTTTCTTGCTCAGAAAGGCAGCGGTCAGGCTATCTTTATAGGACTATCTGAAGGTCATTATCTGCCAACCTCTGAAGTTTACGGTTTTGTCGAGCAGACTCCGTTCTATCTCAAGATGGACGGAGAAAAGGTTGTTGAAGGAAAGGATGGCAAAACTCAGGGACAAATCTTTGTGCTTAGCCAGGAATCCGGTGGAGCCCTCCAGGACATTAAAGCGATGTTTTATGACGGAACCCAGGTTGAAATTGGGGAAAAGGATATAAAACGTACGCAGATAACATCAAGAGATATAGACCGTCAGGAATTTCCGCATTATTTCCTGAAAGAAATTTCTGAATCCCCTGTTTCAGTGGAAAAGACTCTTCAGAATCGCTGGAAGATCGAGGAAGACGGGAAACAGAGGTACGTATTAACGCTTGATGAAAAAATTTTTCCGATATCCATTCAACAAGCGTTTATAAACAATAAAATACGGAAAATTTATTTTGTCGGTCAGGGTACGGCCGGAGTTGCTGCACAAGTATGTTCAGATATTTTAAATTACTACATTGATGAGCCGTATTTTACTGCGCGTTCATTTAAGGCATCAGAACTCAGCGGATTTAAGCTTAATGAATATGATGACAAGAACAGTATGGCAGATGCACTTGTTGTTGCTATTAGTCAGTCCGGAACAACAACGGATACAAATCGTACCGTGGATATGGTTAAAGAGCGAGGAGCCCATACCATCGCCATAGTCAACCGCAGGGATTCAGACATTACGTTTAAGGTTGACGGTGTTATGTACACAAGCAGCGGGCGGGATATTGAGATGTCGGTGGCTTCAACAAAGGCATTCTATTCTCAGATTATAGCGGGAGCTCTCTTGGGCCTTAAAATTGCAAGCTTAAAGGGTTTGCGGAACGATGAGTTTATAACAGAAGAAATAAGACAGATGCGGGAAATTCCATCACATATGAGAAAAGTTCTATCTATGAAAAAAGAGATAGAAAAATCCGCCAAAAGGCTTGCCGCAACAAAAAATTACTGGGCAACTGTAGGCAGTGGTCCCAATAAAGCTTCTGCAGATGAAATACGTATCAAACTCAGCGAACTCTGCTACAAGACAATTTCCTCTGATTACATAGAGGACAAAAAACATATAGATTTATCATCCGAGCCTCTTATAATTGTGTGTGCTGCCGGCACAAAACGAAATGTTATAGGTGACATCATTAAGGATACAGCCATTTTTCAGGCACACAAGGCCACGCCTGTTGTTATAGCTGACGAGGGAGAGAGCGGATTTAATGCCTATGCAGAAGATGTATTTCATGTTCCGGTTGTAAACCAGCATTTTGCACCTATCCTGAACACTCTGGTCGGGCATATCTGGGGATACTATGCAGCCCTTGCCATTAATGAGGGGTCGCGTTTTTTATATGCATTTAGTAAGGAACTGCAGAATACTATTGATGATTATATAGAGAGTGGCCTTGATGTTTACGAAGTTGTACTTGAAAAAACATTCAGAGAAAAAATTGCACATTTTTACAAACAGTTCAGGGAAAAAAAATCTGGGAAAAAAGTCCCGACTTTTATTGCCAATGCTTCAGATTTGACTCTTCTTTTTAAATACCTGGCTGGAAGGCTGCCTGTGTCGGATTTTGAGATCGACTTTTACAAAAAGGGTACTGCACTTAACATGCTTAATACTCTGTTTGAATATATTGGAGAATCTATTAATTATATGTCTCGTCCTGTGGATGCAATAAAACACCAGGCCAAGACAGTTACTGTAGGTACAAGTCGTATAAGTGAAAAACTTGAGGGCCTCATTTTTAATGAGTTAGCAAAACACAATTTAGGTGTTTCACAGCTTATAAACAGAAATATTGTTGTTCTTAAAAATCTTCAGAGAATTATTTCACATATCGAGGGGTTAACTTTATACAGAATAGGCAATCTTAACCTCCTTGGTGAACCAACAGATGAGTCAACAATAGAGGTTTTAGAGAAAGAGGGTTCTTTAAAACCCATTCCATCAAGAGTTGAAAAGGATAACATACTTAAGGGTACTAAAAGGATAATTGTTCGACATGGGAATGTATATATCGGCAAAGGTCGTAAAGATAACCGAAGTATTCTTGTTATTCCAATAATCTCTGATTCTCCTGAAATGCCGAATATGATAGAATATCTTCTTTTATTGAATATTACATTTAAAAAAGAAGTCTCCCTTGCAGTTAGGATAAAAGCGCTTGGCGGCAAGTATGAGCATATAAAGAATATTGTTCAAGAAAACAGCATTGCCTGGGACGATAATTATTTTGAATCTGTTGAGATAGAGGAACTTTTCGGCAGGTCTGCTGAGAAGATAGGGGAATTTATAGTATCCCTTCAAGGGTAACGGTTCACGGTTTGTGGGTTCCCACGCTGGAGCATGGGAACCAGGCAAGGAGACAACTAACATGTCGTCAGAAAATTTTCCACGAAAGGCCGAAAAATTTGAGATTCAAGCTTACAAGAAGCCAAAGGATTTGATAAACATTAAAAAAACTCATATTTCTTACTCTGGATCACCTCAAAAGCATCAGTATGATCCTGATAAGATTATTCTGGTGCCTGACCCATACAGTTCCGATGCTTTTTACTATGAATTTAAAATTGAGGATATTTCCTATGTAGAAGAACTTCCCAGCCTTGTAAGCATGGAAGGTGAAACCGTTACAATGTCCAGAATCTGGATAAAAAAAATGAGCGTAGGAATAAAGAGCTTTCCTTTTATTGTTGAGGATACCACGAGACTATAAATTATTTATGCAACTTCTCAAAAAGTTCTGGTGAATTACGCGATAAATGACGAGCCCACTGATAATAAAATATAAAATATCTGGAACTCACATCTAAGTGAGCCTAAAAAAACAGTAGCCAACCCTTTTAATGCGTATTGATTAAACAGCAGATCATATATTTTAAGTATGAATTATCTCTTATACGCTGTTTTTTCTTAAAGCTCATTAAAATGTTCAAACAGCCAGCTTTTTTATATTTTATTATCAGCAGGCTCGTTTATGTATTTATTGAGAAGTAGCTTGTTTATGAGAAATGTAGGTTGGGCATTAAATAATGAAACCTGTGATTGCAATAGTTGGTTGCGGAAGAGTCGGAACCGCTCTTGCTAAATTTTTATCAGAAGCCGGCTATGGAATTTCCGGCCTTGCAAGCAAAAGCTTTTCATCCGCAAAAAGACTTGCAGACTTAACAGGAGCCGGGCGTTTCACTACCATACCCTGGGAAATAACAAAAAAAGCAGATATTGTTTTTTTAACAACACCGGACAGCGAAATATCTGATACATGCAGCAATATTGCATTTAATGAGGGCTTCAAAAGAGATTCCGTGGTCTTGCATTGCAGCGGAGCACTTCCATCAACGATTTTATCATCGGCAAAAAGCTGTGGCGCTTTTATCGGGTCAATGCATCCCATGCAGAGCTTTGCCCTGAATGAAGGGAATGAAAGCCCTTTTCACGGAATCATATTTGCTGTGGAAGGTGATGCTCAAGCTTTACATATAGCAATAAAAATTGCGGTTGATCTTGGCGCAGATTGTATTTCAATAAGCATGGAAGATAAAACCCTTTATCATGCTGCCGCCGTGGTTGCATCAAACTACCTTGTAACCCTTCTTTCTCTTGCTTTCAGGCTTATTGAACATGCAGGCATATCCGGCAGTGACACCTGGAAGGTCTTAAAACCTTTAATTAAAGGTACGCTTTTGAATATAGAAAAGGCCGGAATTCCAGCAGCGCTGACAGGTCCTGTAGCCAGAGGAGATATTAAAACCGTGGAGAGACATATAAAGGCAATAAGGGAAAAATCACCTGAATTGCTTGATCTTTATAATACTCTTGGTTTTCATACAATAGGCATTGCAGAATCAAAAGGCACTCTTTCAAAAAAATCTGCTGATATCCTTAAGAAAATAAGTAACAGTTCAGCTACAAAGGCACAAAGGCACGAAGAAGGGATATGAATTTTAAATCTTTATCAAAAAGAGAAGAATCTATTGCTGAAAAAATTGTATATACGGCATATACTGTACATAAGATATCAGGACCTGGTTTGCTCGAAAGAGTTTATGAAGTTTGTTAGAAAATTATATTATAATCTTGGTGCCTTAGTGTCTTTGTGGCCGAACTATTACACAAAAGGCAATTGAGATGTTACGAGGAGGCTGTTGTGAAATTTATTTCATTTGGTGATATTCATGATCATGCGGAAAATGTACAAAAAATAGATGGAATCTCAGATGCGGACTTTGTTGTTATTACCGGAGATTTAACAAACTACGGCGGGATTAAAAAGGCCAGAAATATTATAGACTTTATATCGCGTTATAATCCCGCTATCTATGCTCAGTTCGGCAACATGGACCTTGAAGAAGTGAATAATTACTTTGATGAAATCGGAATCAATCTTCACAGCAAAGGCATTATTATCGAAGATGTAGGAATTTTCGGTGTTGGAGGTTCCAATTCTACGCCATTCAACACCCCAAGTGAATACAGCGAAGAACAAATAGAAGAATTTATTTATAAAGGATATGAGAGCATAAAGAACCTTCCAATAAAAATTATGGTCTCTCATACTCCTCCACATAACACCGCCCTGGATATTGTTGGCGAGGGAATTCATGTTGGAAGTACGGCTGTTAGAAAATTTATAGAAAAATATCAGCCTCAGCTTTGTCTTACAGGGCATATTCATGAAGCAGTCGGAAAGGATAAAATAGGCAGCACCATTATTGCAAACCCAGGCATGTTAAGTGATGGCGGTTACACGGAGATCGTTAAAAACGGGGAGAACCTTGAAGTGGCATTGAAAAAAATTTAACTGCCCCAGGCAATTTTACATAAATTTGCAAATTCAAGAAAGGAGAAGGTTTAATGAACATCGCTATTTTAAGTTGTAAAAACATCAAGGATGAAACATGTATCGGATGTCACCGTTGTTTAATGGCTTTTGATAAGAAGGAAGGAGAATTTGAGAGATACAAGGGTACTGATGCCAAGTTAAGAGGTCTGGTCCACTGTGGGGGGTGCCCTGGAACTTCACCGGTTCTTCGACTGGTTATGCTGAAAACATGGATGGCTCCCCTTGGAGAGACTATTGATGCAATTCATATAGGGACCTGTCTTCTCGACAACTGTCCTTACATAGATACTATCATGAAAAAAGTGAAGGCAAAAGCGGGTGTGGATGTTATTGAAGGAAGCCATCCGTACAAACCGGTCAAGGTGTTTGGTGACTGAGAAAATATGTAATTGTTCACAGAGAATCGGGGTTTTGAAAATATATTCGCTTCAGGCCACCTTTGCCCGATCTCAAACCTATACGCCTACTTGGGGAAGTTATTTCGTCCCCGTTCCCAAGCAAAATATTTTGCTAAAATCCTAAAAAATCGTTGTTTTTTATGGACTATTTGGTATCTTAAACAATACTTGTTGTTAATAGCTTTTTTTACCAAAAGTATTTGAAAATAACATAGTTTCAAAATTCCGTGTTATAATCCTTAAAAATAAAAAAAGGATTGGAGGGATGTTTTATGCCATTTGCAGAAAAACTTTCAAAACTCAGAAAAGAAAAAGGGTTTACACAACAAGGACTAGCCCAAAAAATCGGTGTAGGGATTTCTCAAATGAAGCGATATGAAGGAGGAAAATCTTCACCTACTTTGGCAATTATAAAAAATATTGCAAAAACACTTGGCGTTTCATCAGATGAACTGATTTTTGATAAGAGTGAAAGTGTAGCCTCATCTAAAATATTTGACCGGAAGCTGTTGGAGCAGTTTGGATTAATTTCAATGATGCGCCCCCATGAACAATTTGCAATAAAAACTGTTCTTGAAGGTATGATTGTAAAAAGCAAACTTGATGAGGTTATGCCCTATCGAAAAGACACAACCTGGTCAAAAGAAATGGAAAAGGTAATTTCGGAGCTTAGGAAAGGGGCTGAAGAATATGCTGATGAGGAAATAGATGAGATAGTGGATGAAGCCGTCAAAGCCGTTAGAGCAGAAGAAAGTTACGGAGAAGATAAAATTGAGGCGTAGGCTAAGGACGGTAATCGATACCAACCTTTTTATAAGCGGCCTTTTTGGAAAAGATACTGTATCTGCCAGACTTCAGAAACATTGGATCAATCTTGATTTTGTACTGGTTACCTCCATCGATATCATAAAAGAAATCAACAGGGTTTTTCATTATCCGAGAATACAGCAACGATTTAACTTACAAGAAGAAACCCTGAAAAGGTTTTTCCGGCTAATATTCAGAAAAGCGATAATTACTAAAGACAGATACAAAACGGACAGAATAACCGACGATCCGACTGATAACAAATTTCTTGCCTGTGCTCTGGAAGGAAGAGCGGATTATATTGTTTCAAGAGATCCTCACCTGAGAAACCTCAAGCATTATCATGGCATTCAGATTATTGATGCAAGTACGTTTGTAAGCAAGATCGCAGACGAATAAAATAAGGAAGCCGCTTATTTATCTTAAAGCCCTGCTTGTCATGCTCCCTGCATCTTCTTACATAATCTGAACTTAATTATCAGACTCTGCTTAATTTTATTTTTAAAAGGATGCAGAGTCAGTGATAATTCAGATTATATAATCAGATCGCAACCAGCACACCAGGCAGGGCTAACGAAAATAAGGTAAGCGGCTGCTGATTTGATGATCGTATCCCACCCGGCCGCCCTTAAAAAAGGCGGTTAAAGAAAAAATAGTAACGATAAACTCACTACTGCCTTGTGTTTATAACAATTACAAGAAATTCAATCTTTCAACAGTAAACCAATCCGCAAACTGATGTAAAAAGTTGCAAAAGAAGTAATCAATACATCAAGGATGTCTCGTATTTTCCAATAAGGATTGGATCATTTTTTTAGTAACAAAAAAGAAAAAGCAGCTAAGGAAGGATCTCTCTAACTGCCCGTCAATCAAATAGTTACCAGAAAAGTTGGTTCAAGCTATAATCACTGATCAAGACCCGACCCCATTTTTTTGAAGCTGTGATGCATAGTTGGGGAAGTTATTTCGTCCACGTTCCTAATCAGGTTCAACATGTCAAGCATTTTTTAGGGTTGACTATCACCTGTTGATGCTCAATAATTATCATTAATGGACTTGATTTTTAATATTTAATATTTTTAGGTGATAAAATGGCTATTGGTGATAAAATTCTTACTTTAAGAAAAGAAAAAGGATGGAGTCAGCAGCAATTGGCAAAAAAAATCGGAACTAGTGGCCCGATTATTTGAAGATATGAAAGGGGAGAAATGATGCCATCTGTAGAGGTAGCAAAAAAATTAGCATACACCTTCGGTATTACTCTGGATTATCTGGTTGATGATACGGGCAAAATAATAGAAATAAAAGACAAGGTAATGCTTGAACGGCTGATAGAACTTGAAGGATTGGAACAGGGTGAAAAGAAAACAATTGTGAATGTGATCGATAGTCTGTTAAGGGATGCTAAAGCCAGGCAAACCTATGCCATACAATCGTAATAGTTCGTGAGTCAGTTATTAAAAGGGAAGCCCATGAATACACCACAACAAGATATAATATCAACCAATCAACAGGAAAGAATCCTCATCCATAGAATTCGCACCCTATCACCGGATAAAATTACTGAAGTGGTAGATTTCGTGGATTTTTTGACTCATAAAAATCGTGACCGCCATCTTCTTCAAGCAAGCAACAAGCTGGCCGAGGATGTGTTCAGAAAAGTCTGGGATAACCCCGAGGATGACGAATATGACAAGTTATAGCTTCGGTGATATCGTCCTGGTTCCCTTCCCCTTTACCGATCAAGTCATTACAAAAAAACGCCCTGCCGTCATCATCAGCTCAAGAGCATATAACCGGCAACGCCCGGACATCATCCTCATGGCTGTAACCAGCCAGATGCAATCTGCGAATTATTTTGGGGATATGACGATCAGCCAGTGGCAACAAGCTGGTCTCCTTAAAGCATCAGTAATAAAGCCAATTTTTACGACAGTAGAGAAAGGACTTGTATTAAAGAAGCTCGGAAGCATAAGCGATAATGATCGTAAAGAGCTTAAGAAGGCCATACAATCTATCATAGGAGAATAACCATTGCTAAAAAAACAAAACGGAAGCCGCTTGTCTGTTTTAAGGTAAGTGGCTGGCTTATCTTATGCCCTCCCGCCAACTCAACAAGGATAGAGACAATTTTATAGCAATTAAAAAACATAAGGCAGTACGCTATGCCCGCTACTGCCTTATGTTTATGATAGTTATTTACTTACTCAAGTTTAGTAGTTGAACGAAAGCCACCCCGAAAGCCAAACTGAAAAAATGGAGAGAAGGGAGCGAATAGCCGTACACTTTCATTAACCCATGATACAGTTATAAGATGAGGATGTAATTGATGCCAAGTCAGCTAGCGCATACGCTTCGCGAATATCTTCAACAGAAAGATCAGGATCTTGCAGAAATTGCCAACAATCTGTGGAGAATATCTCGCCCGATTCACGAGCGGCAGAACCGCCCTGACAGCAATGAGAACGGTTTTGTTCATATCCAGGCAGTTGAAGATAATATTTGGCGTTTGCTGCAGACAACTACGCTTCTAAACAAGGCCAACAACCTTGGGGATTTTATGCCTTTTGAGCTGTTTCTCTTTTCTTGCGCCGCATGTTGTCATGATTTTGACAAGGCCCTGGAAAACGCTTTACCTGAAGGGTTTAAGCATGGAGAAGGGTCAGGCGATTTTGTTGGAAAAAATAAGGATACACTTGGCCTGACCCGACCCCAAGCCAATGCAATCAGCAGCGTAATCAGCATCCATAATCTGAATTTGGATCAATTTCAGAAAGAACTCAGTCTGCTCAATACAACTCAGGCGTTCTCAGTCGGGTCATATAACCTCCAGCGCCTGGCCGTGGTTTTAAAGGCGGCTGATATTCTGCAGTGCGATAATTCAAGAATTCCAGGCCTGGGAATAGAACCGGATAAATTGGAGGGACTGAACAGAAAAAAACACCTTTGCAGGTATTGCACGGACGGTTGGTGCCCTAATGGAACGCGAATTGTTATCCAGGCATCTCCACGCACAAAGGAAGAAATCGAGGCGGTCAGCGAGTGTCTCGGATATATGAAGAATTCTGAATGGCCCGCGGTTTCGGGTGGTCTGGAACGTTACAATTTTCCATATCAGCTTGAAATGGAACATGATGTCACGACGCAAGACGGCCTCAAGCAGGACGAGAAGGAGCTGCTGAACAGATACCTCAAAGACGTCATAGCAGCGACTTATCGAATTGATATTCAAGGGATCTACTCAATGTCCGGTGCGGGCCACAAGTCGATCTATTTTCCCATTGAACAGCACTATACTCCGCTTAAGACCATGAGTAATCTCTCGCGCCTTGAAGAAGCGGTTGGCATGATCAGAGAGGATATGCGCTCAGCCGAGCGTGTACTCTTGACTGATTTGCTTTCCTCTTGCAAGCGTCTGTTGATTATAGGCGAGCCGGGCGGAGGAAAAACCACCTTTTTGAGGCTTATTGCCTGTGTCCTGGCAAAGGACGCGCTCGAACAGGGCGAACCTGTTAGAAAACTCCATCTCGGCCTTTCATTGGATGGGCCCGTGCCAATACCGATCCTTATCAGGCTTTCTGCCCTGGCCGGAACCTTGAAAAAAGGGTGTCCCGCGGTCAACGGCGCCGGGGCGTGGCGTGTGCTTTTGCAGACCATGGAAGAGTTGTTTGGCAAAAAAAACAGCTTGTTGCTGAAAAAACTGCTTGATAAAGGAGGCTGTATACTGCTCCTTGACGGATTGGATGAGGAGCCTGATCAAAATATCAGAAAACAGATGAAGGATGTAACAAATGCCGTTCTTCATCATTGGGAGGATAATCTCTTTGTGCTCAGTTCCAGGCCGTTTGGTTACCATGCTGTTGCGGCTTTGGAGAAAATGGCGACCGCCCATATCGACTCCTTTAAGAGGGAAGAAATCCTGGAATTTTTAAACCGCTGGGCAAATGCCCTGTTCCCTGATGAAGAGAAGAGGAACCGCGAGGCATATCTTCCGGAATTGGAATCCGCAGTTCTGAATATGCCCAGGATTCGCCGGATGGCCAAGAATCCCGTGATGCTGACATGCCTGTGCGTAGTTCACTGGAATGAGAGAAAATTGCCTGAGGGCAAAGCCGATCTTCTGGCCGCGGTTTTGCGGTGGCTTCTCAATGCAAAAGAAGAGAAACGCAGACAGAGAGGCTATTCCAGTACATTTGCCGAGGAGTGCTTCAAGGCGCTTGCATGGGCTATGACCAGCCACAAAGATGGTAAACAGGTCAGGGCTGATCTCACGTGGGCTGCGGAACAGCTTGCTGTCCCGTTCTTGGATGAACTTGGAGTGAAGCACGACCGTTTGCGGAAAAAAGGAATCCTTTTTCTGGAAGCCGAGATGCTTGACAGCGGCATTGTTGAGCAAGCTGGGTCTGGAGATCTTCTATTCTGGCATTATACCTTTCAGGAGCATTACACAGCCCGTGTCCTGGCGGAATTGAGTGATGCAGATGGACCTGATGGATGGTGGCAGGCTATCAAACCCCATCTGGATGATCACCAATGGGACGAGGTACTTGATCATTTTGCCGGATGTCTGGCCTGGACCGGGCGCCGGCAGTTGAATCTCCTTGTGGACCGGGTACTGGGTACAGCGGACGGAAGTCTGACTTCCCTTGCCGGTGTCGTCGGAATGCTCGGCAGGATCTTGCGCATCCTCGCTGTATACGACTATCAGCCGCCTGCACGGCTTCGCTGGGGAGAGGCCAGGGACCGGGTAATGGATATTTTTATTCTGGAGGGCGCTTCCCAAGTTCCAATCGACCGGCGTATAGCCGCAGCCGAAACCCTGGGCCAGACAGGTGATCCGCGGATTGACCCGCTTGCCCCTGAGATGCTTCCTGTTCCGGGAATGGAGGGAGTTCTTCTTGGCAGGTATCCAGTGACCGTGGCGGAATATAATTGCTTTATTGAAAACAACGGGTACAGGGATTCTCAATACTGGGAAAACGAATGGTGGGGCGTGAAAAAACATCAAAGATGGACCGTACCCGAAGACTGGGATGAACAGCTTGAGCATCAAAACCGGCCGGTGACCGGGGTTTCCTGGTACGAGGCCGCAGCCTACTGCAAATGGCTGACCGCGCGGACCAATCTTTCCTATCGTTTGCCCAAGGAAAAGGAATGGGAAAAGGCGGCTACAAATCCCAATGGTGAATATCCCTGGGGAGATGCTGAGCCGAAGCCGGAAGTGTTGAATTTTGGTGACAATGTCGGCGTTCCGACCCCGGTAGGTATTTATCCGGCTGGAGTAGCGCCTGGCGGTCATCTTGATATGTCAGGCAACGTATGGGAGTGGAACAGGGATCTTTATAAAAAAGGAGGCGCTCGCCGGGTGTTTCGTGGTGGTAGCTGGGTCAACGATGCTCAGTACTGCCGGTCGGCGAATCGCAGCAGCAACTCGCCCGTCAACCGCTTCCACTACCTTGGCTTTCGCCTCTCCAAGTCTGTTTCCCTTGGCCCGCAACGGAGAGAAGGGAGTAAATAGCCGCAAAAGCGGAGCAGACGGCGTATGAGCGACTGGATCGCAGCGGAGGGTCTCTATTTTCAAGGCAAGAAGCAGAATTGGACGTTCTCAACATTTAAAGTTATCAATATATCTCCTGATAGCAACCTAAAGTTTAAATGTTGAGAACTTCCTTTAATACCAAATGCAACCTTCCTTTCTTGGGATCATAATGCCGACGATGGTAGTTGTAATACAGTCCTGATTCAGTATCGAAGAACTGGCGATACAACCCACAATAAAAATGGTGCGAGCCCCGTTAAACCGATTACCAATATCACTGGCAACCCAGAAAAAATATAGATTATGACCGATTTCATATAAGAGGCATTTTGGCTATTTTTTATTGCTATAATTGAAAGATAAACAATCCAAACAAATGCTATGTAGCTCAATACATAAACAGATTTTTGAGATAAAAAATATTGAAGGATATAAAAGAGTATTTGCAGCAATATTCCGGCACTACTGATAGATAAAAAACACACCATTAACTCCTTTTTATTACATCCTTTTAACAAAAATTGGCAAAAGACCCTTATTAAAAAGACAAACAAAATAAAACTTAGAAATGTAATAAGCCATTTTATTTGTGGAATACTGAAAAAAGACAAAATTTCATTAATACTCTCATTTAAAAAAAAATTAATATTGTGTTTCTTTATGCTAAAAGATTTAAAAAATGTAATTAAAGCACTCACTAAGAACAAAAAATATACTGTAAGATCATATTTGCCTTTTCCTATATTTTGAAAAATTCTGGCAGGGTTAAAAATTATGCTTTTAAATAGTCCTAAAGAATTAACAATAATTTTGTTTAACATAAGTCGCTCATAGTTAATAAAATTTATCAATTAAAGGGGTGCATACCAATTCAAATCATTTTGAATTGTAGCACCAGGTATATCATCATAAGTTTTTGTTGAAACTGGATGCCCCCAGTAGTGTGTAGTGGTTGCATCCCACAATTCACCTGGTTTGGGTATTGGTTTCTTTTGAAATTGTTGTTTTATTCTTCTATTCGCATCAATGCTATGCTCACTATCCCTACATGGGTTATCTTTATCATGTTGCCATTTTTGAATGACATCTCTTGTTGTTCCCTCATAATCACTTGGATGCGATCCTGGAATGTTTGGATCCCACCCCCTTCCGATTTTTCTTGTTAACCAGTTCAAGAAACCTCTGCCCCAATTTTTTGTTCCATGATAATCATGTTCAGTTGTAACCCATATTAATCCCCAGGGATCCACCCAATTAACCGGATTATTTAGGCAATACCCATAAAGATCAGTATTCCCGCCGACAAAGCCTATAGGATCCTTTGCGGTCCATCTGGCTGTATCCGGGTCATAGTCTCTGTAGCCAAAACGCACAAGGCCTGTGTCTCTGTCATGCAGGCCTCCGGCGAAGCCGAAGGGGATGGCAAATGATGGATTCGTGTCTTGGATTATATTGCCGAATGAATCGTACTTTACTTTTTTTAGCACATTTGCTGCGGTGTCTGCAACAATTTTCAACGAACCCACCTGGTCGTAGGCGAGGTAATAGGTAGAGCCGTCTTTTGTCATGGCAACGGGCATCCTGGCATCTGCATACTCAAACCGCATGATGAGGTTGTCGCTGCCGTCAAAGACTGCAAGGAGCCTGGTCAGGTCCTGCCAGAGATATTTCTCGGTTGTCACGCCATTGACTTTCTTTGCTATCCTCCTTCCCAATGAGTCATGGACATAGTTGATGAGCGTGCCGTCCGGCAAGGTCACTCCAAGAAGTTCCCCGCGGGATGAGTAGTCAAAGCTTGTGACATCCGTCCCCTCGGTCCTTGTGGTAAGAAAGCCGTCTGCATTATACTCGTAGCTGGTACTGCCGGCAGTCAGCAGACAATCCTCATCGGAATAGACATAGTCTCTTTGTGAAATACCCCTCAGTACGTTGTTTTCATAGATCCGGGTTCCGGCCGCGTTATATGCGTATTCTTCGACTACGACTCCATCTCTGGTCACGGTGAGAAGCCGTCCCATGGCGTCATAAGTGTAGGCATAATCGGACGTAACCCCTTCAACTGTCTCGGCCCTGGCCGTGATCCTGCCTGCATTGTCACGGGTCAGGTTGCAGGAGGTGAGGGTTGTGCCGCTTATGGAAAATCTCTGATCATTGATTTCTCCATAGCCGTTGAAGCTGCGAGTCAGGCTCAGTGACCCATCGGTGACGGCCTCGGGCAGACCATTTCCGGAATTGCGGGCAATAGTAAAGTTGCCGGCGCCGGTTAAAAGGCCGTCATTATCATAGGTGTAGATGTGGCTCTTGCCGGCATAAGTAACGTCCTGGACGTTGAAGTCATCGTTGTAGCTGTAAGCAAGGGATTGATTCAGAGTCCCAGTCAGGGTCTCAGAGGTGACAAGCTTTCCGCCATATTCATATGTGATCGTGTCTGTTCCATTGGTAATTGAGCCCAGCTTTGTGCCGCAAAGATAGCTCAGATCAATATTTCCCTCCGGTGTCTGGATCTGTACAAGTCTGGTCTTGTTATATATATTGTTGATCTGGCTGCCTGACGGGAAGTTGGTCCTGATAAGCCGCCTGTCTTTGTCGTATATGTAGCTGTAACTGCCGCTCAGAGGTGTCCAGTATGAGTTCTTGAGATTGACTGTGTTGTAGCCAAAGCCGTGATCAATGTCCGATGGGTTGGTGAGCAGAGTCATGTTGCCGTTTTGGTCGTATGTAAAGCCCACAGTTGTGCTGTCCGGCCGGTTGATCGCGGTCATTCGGCCAACAGCATCGTAGGTGTATATGGTAGTCTGATTTTCAGGATCGGTGATGGATTCAAGGAATCCCTGCGCATTATAGGCAAACGTAGTCGCTTTGGTATTGGCGCTTGTGGACGTTAACCGCCCTCTGGCATCATACCCATAACTTGTTTCATAAAGGCCCGGGATGGTCATGCTTTTGGTCAAAAGGGTATCAGGATCGTACAGCAGGGTTACGGTTCTGTTTTCAGGGGAGGTAACGGTCTTTCGGGATTGGAAGATATTGTGTGAAAGAGTGGTTGTCTTGCCATTGACCGTCATTGTTTCGGTGATCAGATCCGGGCTATTGTCTGCGTTTGTATCCTGATAGGTCTTATTTCTAAGCGTAACTTTTTCCAGGGCTGAGGGCGTGGTTTCAGTGGTTTCCTTAAGATATTTGAACTTGTATTCCGGATCGACCCCATATTCAAAGATCAGGTCCATGCCGCAGGACAAGGACTTGGTTGTGGTCAGGCCGTCGGCTGATTGAGTAAACAGGGTCTCTGCGCCTGTGGGATCAGTGATTGTTGACGTATAGGCATCGGTGGAATACGTATGGTCGAGGTAGGAAGTCAGGTTGCCTTCGCCGGTTAGTTTCCGATATAGAATATCGCCGTTCTCCTGCACAGACCGTACGAATTGCCAGTGCCCTCCTTCATCATCCGCTACGTCTGTCAACCGGCCCGAAGAATCAAACTGGTGCTCAAAACCATTTGTCTCGGGCTCTATCTTGGCCGTCATTAGGCCGTCCGAAGTGTATTCAAAGCTGTAAAAACTGTTGTCAGGGTAAGTAATGCGAGTCAGGTGGTTGTTTGCGTCTGTGGTCAAACGGGTTGTGATCCCATCAGGAGAAATGATGGCAATGGGCACGCCGCTGCTGTTTCTGTCAATGGTGATCTGGTTGCCGAAGCGGTCGGTTATGGAAAGCAACTTATTGTTATTGTTATCGTTATAGCCAAACTCATACAGGACTGTGCCTGTATCAAGATCAATGGTCTGCTTGTGGCGGCCGGTGCTGCTCATGATATGCCCCAGACCATTTGCTTCTGCAAAAGGGGTATCTCCGGCAGTCATGGTGCCGGCAAAGGCGGAGGAGGAACCCATCTTTCGGATACGGTGATTGTAAGTATCTGCGATGTATATGTTACCTGATCCGTTTATTATCACGCCGTACGGAGAATTCAATTTGGCTTGGTCAGCAGGGCCACCGTCTCCACTGTAACCCCACCATGTTCCATCACCTGCCACGGTTGTGATGATACCGCTCGTATCCACTTTCCGGATACAGGCATTCCACATATCTGCGATGTATAGATTGCCTGATCCGTCTATAGCCACGCCACACGGATCATGCAATTTGGCCTGGACAGCGGGGCCACCATCGCCGCTGTACCCATCTATTCCATCGCCTGCCACAGTTGTGATGATGCCGCTCGTATCCACTTTCCGGATACAGCAATTGTAAGTATCTGCGATGTATATGTTACCTGATCCGTCTATTATCACGCCGTACGGATAACTCAGTTTGGCTTGGTCAGCAGGGCCACCGTCGCCGCTGTAACCCCATGTTCCATCGCCTGCCACGGTTGTGATGATGCCGCTTGTATCCACTTTCCGGATACAACAATTGTTCGTATCTGCGATGTATAGATTGCCTGATGCGTCTACTGCCACGCCGTACGGATATCTCAATTTGGCCTGGACAGCAGGGCCACCGCTGTAACCCCGCGTTCCATCGCCTGCCACGGTTTCAATAATATGAGCATTATTCCTGTTTGTTGTGCCGTCTCCCTTGTTAAGGACGGAGATGTCCACAGGGTTCACATGATGGTGAACAGACAGGGTCCAGCCTTCGACAATGCTGCTGATTCCTGCTCCAATTCCGACAAACAATGTGTCGCGTTTCCAGGAGATTACCTCTTGCCTGGCACGTATCTCCGTGACATCACTGCCAGCCTGGGCAAATGCCATCTCAAGATTTCCCGGCGCCAAATAGACCGCATCATAGACAAATCCTGCCTTGACATGGGCGGCAGCGGAACCGCTGACGGGCCTGCCGAGGTAGTCGAGGCCGTCCCAAACAAATGTCGCCTTCTGGTTGGGCAGGGGATTAAGGATCTGCTTAAATGTCCGGCCTGCCAGACTGACACTGACAATTATTTCCTTAAGGCTTGCAGGGACTTCGTTCCCTGATGCAGGCACGTCTATCACGGTCTTGTAGCCTTCTACACGGTTGCTGGCATAATGTAGAATGATGTCGGTGCCGGGGATGGAAATGTCTTCGTGGAAAATACGACTTCTTTCTTCCACGAAAGAGGCTATGTTGCCAGTCTTGCAATCCTTTTCTTCATTTTTTTGCTGGTCCGCATCAGGTTCGCCTTCCGGGTTCGGAGAAACGGCATCATCAGGAGGGCCAAATGGCCAGTTGCAATCCCAGGGGGTGAAATGGGTCACAGCAACCCGCCAGAACGTGGATTCTGGGGCATATCTCTCGCTATCATCCAGCCCTTTTACTTCATCGCTGAACAATCCATTGTTGTTGAGGTCGTTGGGCTGACCATTGCCGTCCGCATCCAGGGCATCCACGATCCCGTTGCTGTCCGTATCGAGCAGCCGAACCACTACGCCGTTGTCAGAGGGCACCCAGACACCACGATCCCGATCATAGTAGCCCACAGGGACAGCACTTCCCACATCGAATCCCAGGAAATTATCGACCCAGGTAATGACCGGTTTCTCAAACCTCACCCTTTGCGCCCCATCCACGCTGAGTTCCACGCAATAGGTGTAGGCAACGTTTGAGGGAAGTATGGCGGGCATGGAATCAGGCGTGGTAAACTCGGTAGCACGGGTGGTGATGGTGACAAGTTCCTGAATATCATTCCCCTGTTCATCTATTAGATATGCCCGGTTGTCCCCGGTAAAGACCATTGTGCAGGAGCGACTGCCAAACTCATCGGCTACTTCTGTGCTCTGGTGAGCAACTACCGTGTTCGGGTTTCCGTCAAAGGTGACGGTGGTGGCTGCGGGGTCTTCAGCGATCATTTGAATCGTCTCTGCAATGGCAACCTCATTCCAGGGGACATAGACCTGCCGCTGGGCAGTGATCAGGCTCTCTTTTTGGTAGACAACCGTGATAGTTCCTCCACCTTCTACTGGAATAGAAAACCGGCCTTCAGTATTTGTTTCGGCAGTTCCATACTCGGGGTGGCCGTGGATGGTGAGAGAAACATCTGATATGGGAGAACCTGCCAGGTCGTGAACCAGGCCGGTTATCACAGAAAACCGCTTGGTGTCGTATGATTCAAGGGTGGCATCAGGCGGGATCAGATCCTCATATTGTTCGCCAAAGGAGCCTTCCGGTTGGGGCTTTGGATTGCCCATCACAGTGACCACGGCCTGAGCGCTTGCGGAGCCGGCAACACCGATAACAGAGATGGTATATGTGGTGGTATGGTCGGGATAAACAGTGATCGATCCGTTTACAGGCACAACACCGATACCGTTGTCAATGTGAGCGCTCTGGCTATTGGCCGAGGTCCATAACAGGCTGGATGATCCTCCTTGTTCAATAGTTGTCGGTGCGGCGCTGATGCTCACAGGAGAGGGATCGTTCACATTGATGGTAACACTGTCTGTGGCTGTCCCCCCCGGACCTGCAACCCCAATTGTGTAACTCGTGGTCGCCGCAGGTGAAACCGTTGTCGAGCCGTTTACGGAAACAGCACCGATTCCATTATCTATGACAGCGGAATCCGCATGGGCCGAACTCCAGGAGAGAAAAACCGTCTCACCGGCCATAATACTTGTTTGATCTGCATAAATACTTGCACTCGGAGCAGGATGGATCACCGTGACTGTGGTGCTTGCAGTGGCAGTGCCTCCGGGCCCCGTGGCCGTGATCGTATATGTGGTGGTCTGAGCCGGCGAAAGCGCGATCGATCCATCTGCTGCCACACTGCCGACTCCGGGTTCAATGTCACAGGAATCAGCATCTGTAGAACTCCAGGAAAGGGTTGTCGATTCACCAAGCTGGATTGTTTCAGGATCAGCGGCAACAGAGAGACTTGGAGGCTCTGCTTCGGGGGTTGAGTTATCGTTCTCCCCGCAGGACGCGACGATGAAGAGGCTTGTAAATAAAAGAAAACTGATCAAAACACGTTTTTTTATGATATTGCCTTCCTTGCCACATCAAGATCTTGGCACATTTCTTCGCAAAAAATCGCTCAACCTAGGCTTGGTCAAAAATAAGTTGGTAGAATTTGGGATGCAAAAATGCCAAGTTATTTTTGACCAAGCCCTTAAGTATTACAAAAATTTTTCTATTTTGGATTTTTCACTGAGTTTTTGTATGTATATTTTGACTTCCTGATTTGTTTTTTCCTGTTTCAAATGCTGAGCAAGGTCTTTTTTTACATTTTCATAAGCAATTGTCTTTTCAGGCTTTTTATCTACAACTTTGATGATATGATATCCAAACTGAGTTTCTACAATATCGCTTACCTCTTCAGTTTTTAATGCAAAGGCTGCATCTTCAAAAGGTTTTACCATTTGACCTCGCTGAAAGTAGCCCAAATCTTCGCCTTTATTTTTACTGGGGCCTTCTGAAAATTCTTTAGCAAGTGTAGCAAAATCTTCGCCTTTATTAAGCTTTTGTTGAATATTTTTAATTTTTTCTTTTGCTTCAGACTTCTTTATTTCATCTACGCCCGGCTCAACTTTTATCAAAATATGACTCGCTTTTATCTGTTCGGGCTGTTTGAAAAGGTCGGGGTTGGTATCATAAAAGGCCTTGCTTTCTTCATCTGAAATTTTAATCTTATCAGCAATCTGAGTTTCAATAAGCTTCTGTATTGCAATACCCTTCTTGATTTTTAGTTTAAAGGCACTCTCAGATAAATTTAGCTTGCTTAAAAAGTTTTTAAATTCAGTATCATTTGATAAGTTTTGTTTTAAAGATTTTATTTGAGAATCAATTGCCTCTTTTTCAACTTTAATTCCGTTATTCCGGCTTTCTTGAAACAGCAGTTCGATGTTGATCAGGTTATCAAGAATTTTATTTCTGATACCTTCAAGCTGTACCGGTGAAATTTTTTGTCCCTGCTGTGAAATCCTTTGTTTTATCGGGTTTAGTTCTCTATTAAATTCTTCACTGGTAATAACTGATCCATTAACTATAGCTACTTTATTTATCGAAGGCTCATTTTTTTCAGCCTGGACGGTTAAGGCGGCTATGGATAAAGACAGCGCCACTATAATTGCATAAATAAATCTTCTCGAAAAAAGCTTTCCAGTATGAATTTTTATTGGCATAACATTATTCTCCTTTTAACTATAGACTTTCAGATAAATAATTTCACTGCGTTATCAGTCGTCGAAGTATAACTAATACGCCTTCCTCCCTCTGGCCTTGTGAAATCAATTATCTGAAAGTCTATAAGTTGAGCGATTTTTTGCGATGAAATGTGCCAAGATCTTGATGGGCAAGAGATCGGTGCAGGTCGAGTAAAAAATCGCTCAATTTAGGTTTTAGAAACAGGGCAGAAATAATATCCAGAATCCGTGTGAAAAGGAAGGATTGATCAGCAGGCTGGGCACGAAAACGCGAAAATGTCTGTCCGGTACTCTTAAGTAATTATTTAAAATAATGAATTTATAAATACTAATTATTAAGTTTGCAAGAAAAAACTGTCAATGGACAATAAAACTGTTGACTATATCAAGTTGCGCCTTCTCAATTTCAGACATATCAATCCTTTCTAACGAATAAGGGCTCGCTAAAAAATAACTTGGTAGAATTTGCGCTCAAATTTGCCGTAGATTTAATCGATCTGATTGAGCAAAACCGCAGGAATAGCGAGCTATTTCGAGGCCAATTTTACTAAGATCAGGTGCGAATGAAAATCGATTAAAGATATGGTGAAGTTGGGATGCAAAAATGCCAAGTTATTTTTTAGCGAGCCCTAATAAGGATAGATCGTTGTTAGCTTCGCTCTCACGATCTATCCTTATTCGTTATGTGGTGCCTTATCGCTTCTGAAATTCAAACTACTTTCCGTATTTGTGTTTCATTTGCAACTTCTTCAGCTCATCCTGCGTGAATGGTTCAGCGTAAACCGCCATTTGGATGAGAGGTTTCCCCGTAGGTTCAAAAGGCACCCATTTGCCCTCCTTCTTTTCTAAAAACGGCCAGTTCAAAAGACTCGGAACCAGAGGGAGCACGCCTTTGTAAAACTCGAGTTTGCCATCTTTGAAGGTGGCCGGAGTAAATTTTTTGGATGAGGCAAGGATATTGACAGCCTTCGTAGCGTGGCATTGCTCGCACTTTCTGCCCTCACCCATAATTGAATGGGTAAAGTAAGGAACATAGGCTATAAAGGGCTCGTTCTTAGGACCGACTAAGGTTTGCATTGTCCCGCTTGTAACTTTCCCTCTGTATTTTACCAAAAGTAAAAAATCTTTGACCTTTGTTACAAAGCTTTTTGGTTTGCTTTTAGTCCTTGCAAGTTCACCAAAATGGCAATTGTAGCAAGTTAGGGTATTTTGGACATGACAGGCATTACAGTCCAACTTGTTCTTATGGACGGTGTGGGACCTGGTTTCCGGAACTACGGGATAATCCTCTGAGTCTTTCGTATGGCAGTTTGTGCAAGCTGCATCCATCGCACCAGGATCTCTCATGCTTTTGTAAATATTCCCATCTCCATGAATCTCTCTCGACGTATGACAATCGGAACAGGTCATATCGGCCTTCATATGTACACCTAAACTATCCCTGCCTTCATCCAGTTTAATTGTGGCTTTCTCTCGGGCATGGCACTTTAGACAGGTTTTACGGTCCCGGGCCATTTCCAGTGAGTAAACAAGACCCTTTTCTGTTTTTTTAAGATGACAGTCATTACACCCTTTCACATGGCAATTTTTACAGCCAAGCTTTTCATACGGAACGCCTGTTATCGCCATGAAGCCATCCTTAGCCTCATACCAATATCGCATTCCTTCACCAGTGTGGTGGAGACTCGATGAAAAAAAGTCCTGTTGTTGTTCAGCATAAACAGGCCAACTACAAACTATCAGTAATGTTACAATGGACAGAATAAAGCAAAACCTATCTTTCATAATTTTCTCCTTTCTTTTGGGTAATAATTAATAGTTGGGAATAGCCACATGTGAATTACGATATTCCAGTAGATTCTTGCACATAACTTCCTTTGAAAGCCGCATGAAATTAGGCATCTGCTCAACGATTTATTGTGCGAAATGCTCGCTATTTCAATATAATACGTGTCTAATAAAAAGTTGTATCTAAACTTGACGTTATCAACAAATATAATTACAATGATTACATAAAAATTCAATAATAATTTAAGGAACAATACCTATGGAAAAACAAATACGTTCAAGAGATATTAAACTTGTCCCTATTGGAAATTCTAAGGGAGTGCGCATACCCAAAGCACTCCTTCAAAAATATGGTCTTAATAATTCCCTTTTGCTTGAAGAAACAGACAGTGGACTGCTTCTTCGAAAGAAAGACGACAATAAACTTTCTTGGGAAGATACATATAAAGCCATGGCTAATGAAAAAGAAGATTGGGACGATTTTGACACAACGCTTATTGACGGATTAGAGGATGAAGACTTTGAACATTAAAAGGTACGAAATATATTTTGCTGACCTCAACCCCACGATAGGAAGCGAAATTAAAAAAGTACGTCCTGTTGTCATAATAAGCCAAGATGAAATGAATAAATACTTAAAAACCGTTGTCGTATGTCCCTTAACCTCTCCATATATCCACCAATAATCTTCAATTTATTTTTTGTAACATCGGTTGAAATCTTATACCGATCCCTTCATACAAAACCCCGCATTTGGGGCAAGTATTTGCAAAATATTTTTTTCGGCCATTTTTGAATGCTTTAATTTTTTTCTTGCCCGGCATGGAAAAAATTATAATCACTTAGCGCCAAACACTTTCTTCAACAAGTCGGTAGTTTGTTTCACAGGATTTTTTCGAATAGCAGCTTCCTCTTTTGCAATATAATAGAATATGCCATCCATTCCTTTTCGAACAACATGGTCTGTTAAATTTGCTTTTACATCTGGCACAAATGGCAAAGTTTGATATTTGTCCATTACGTTGTCAAAAGCTTGAATTGCTCCCACCTTTGACAGGCTTTCTTCAACTATCGGACGCATTTCTTTGCTCAACGATGGAGACATTTTTCCCTGAAAATATCTTGTTGCGGAATCTTCGGAGCCTTCATAAATACCCTTAATGTCGTCAAACGTCATTTCAGTGATTGACTGCCAAAAAAGTTCTTTAGCCTTTGGGGTTGAGGCTTCAGCTGCGCGGTTAAGTTTTAGTTCAAGGTCATCAACTATTCGAGACATCCCAACTTTAGCTAACATTGTCTTTACAGTATTTAATTCCTTTGGCAATGGTATGTGAACAGCAGAATCAGCATTGAAACCATCAACATCGCCTAACTTTTTAACTACATTTTCGGAGCCGATACGAAGCGCTACCTTAAATGCCTCACCAATTTCACCGATACTGGGTTCTTTTGATATTTTGTTCTGTGTTTTAAAAAGATTAATCCCTTTCTCCCACCATTTACCTTCTGCATTTGCCTGGCTTGCTGAAAGTAAAAAAACGACCAGAATCAGAGCAATAATATTTTTGTAATTTTTCAAGCGGAATTCCTTTTTTAAAAATGAAATTTTGTTTTTTTTAACCCACAAATTAGCCGCGAGTTTACGAGTCGGCTGCATTTGCTTGGTCATGCGAGAATGCTACCATTTTTTGTTTTGCTTCTTTCCTATGTGAGCAATAGCGGTGATAGCAGCAAGTTAAGCGTTTTCGCTGGAAGCCGTTTTATCTTGAGATGTTTTCTGTGCCGCTTTTTCCGAAACAATTTCGCCAAGGTACTTGGGAAGTTCAATCCCAGCCATAGCAGCCACGTCGTGCAGTGGCGGTAAACTTTTGATCAACCCGGAAAGAAAGTTTGAGGTGGCTGTGCTGTCTTTGCCACCTCCGGCAGGATCCCAGACCGTGACTTTGTCTATTTTGATGTTGCGAATAGCCTCTACTTGAAGTTGTACAATTTGTTCAATTTTTTCGGTCATAAGCAGGGTAGCCGCCGCTTTTGCATCGCCATTGCATCCCTTAACCAGATTAAAATATCCGGCAGCCTTACTTTCAAGCACCTGACGCACACCCTCGGCCTCGGCCTGATATTTAAGAAGGATGGCATCGGCCTGACCTTTTGCCTCGCGGCGGGTTTTTTCGGCTTCGGCTTCGGCAGCAATCTCAACTTTTTTCTTATCAATTTCCTGGCGTACCACTTCTTCAGCGTTGAGCCTTTCCTGTTCGGCCTTATATTGTGCTTTCTGAATCTCAACCTCTGCCTCGCGCCGCGCTACCTCGCCTAGTTGCAAGGCAGATGCCTGTTTCACTGTTAGTTCAGCATTGGCATCGGCGATATCAGCCTTAGCGTGGTTTTCGCCGTCCACAGCTTGAGCTTCCTGTTGTTGAACAACGATACGTCGATCAGCCTCGGCCTTTTTCTGGCCCTTTGCCGACTCAGCCACATTTTCAGCAACTTTAATCTCTTTATCACGGTTGGCTGCAGCCTCACCGATCGTGGCTTCCGTCTCCTGTTGCTGGACAAAAACACGCTGGTCAGCCTCGGCCTTTTTCTTACCTTTTTTTGACTCGGCCACATTTTCCGCCACCCTGATTTCTTTCACCTTGGTCGCTTCGGCCTCACCAATAGCACCCAGCTTTTCCTGTTCGGCAACATCGACCTTGGCTTGGTTAATCGCCTCGGAAGCTGCTTTCTTACCGATAGAATCAATGTACCCCGACTGATCTGTGATATCGGTAATGTTGACGTTAATCAGGAACAGGCCGATTTTATTCAGCTCCGGAGAAACATTCTTGCGGACCGAGTCCAGAAAACTCTCGCGGTCCTGATTGATCTGCTCGATGGTCAACGAAGCCACGGTGAGGCGCAACTGGCCAAAGATGATTTCTTTTGCCATCTCCTCAATTTCAGCCTGCGAGAGGTGGAGCAAACGCTCGGCAGCGGAGGTCATGATCTCTGGTTCAGTGCTGATGCCGACCGTGAAAGTGGAGGGAACGTTAATGCGTATATTCTGTAAAGAAAGGGCTTTCTGCAGGGGAATGCCGATAGTCATCGGTGTCAGGCTGATGTAAGCATAATCCTGAATCAACGGCCAGATAAGAGCGCCGCCTCCGTGGATACAATTTGCCGATTGTCCCTCCCCAACTTTACCGTAGACCACCAGTATCTTGTCCGATGGACAACGTTTATACCGAGAGGCCAGGAAGGTGATGGTCGATACAATCAGAATAAGGAAAGCGGCAATGGGAAAAATCCAAAAATCGAACATGACTACTCCTTTTTTTATGTAATAATTTCTACTACAAGAATATTAGCGTTTACCTGAACTACACGTACCGGAGTGCCGGTGGGCACCTCAGCCCCATTTTTTTCGGTAGCATCGAATTCGCGAAGACGGTTTCGAAAATTGAGGCTGACCCGCCCAGATCCCCCTTCGGGGATGGTGAGGTAAACGGTCCCTGTGCTACTCACGGCGTCAGCGATTTTGAGCGTACCGCTGGATTGCAGGCGCGCAGCCACCTGGAATAGCTTGCCGATGACCCACACCGAGACCATTCCTGCTGCCACCGCCCCGATAATGGAGATTATAACCCCAACCTGGCTCTGTCGGTAAAGGGCGAGCCCGACTAAACCGAACATCATAAAAAATGCGGAGAGTCCATGCATGGAGAGTAAGCGAAAACCCACGTCAGAATCCACGTGCGCAGTATCAATATCGATATTGCTGTGCACACCAACATCTGTGTCAGTATGGCCACCAATAAATTGCAGAAAGAGTTTTACGAGAACGAAGAACCCGCCAATGAAGGCACATGCCAGGAAGAACATCTCCAATCCGTTAAAATCTGAAAAAGCCTTTACCATGCCAAACCTCCCTTTTTATTTTTTCAAGATATGATCACTGACAATCGGAGCGTCGAATTTAATTACTAAGGAACGTGGACGAATTAACTTCCTCAAGTAGGCGCACAGATTTGGGTCGAATTTGTTCGATCTCAGATCACAAAAGTTGAAGGAATAGCGAGCTATTTCAATATTTTTGTGATTTGAGACCGGACAAAGGCGGCCTGAAGCTGTGATGTATAGTTGGGGAAGTTATTTCGTCCACGTTCCTAACTTTCGCTACTTTATTTAGGGCATTTACGTCCAGCGTCTCGCATAACCTGCTGAAAAAACCCACAACAAACATTGTTAAAAGCAAAAAATGTCCCGCCTTTTTCAGTCAGAGTTAATCCGATTGTTGTGTGGTTTTAAAGTTTATTGGGGTACAAAATCGAGTTCCAATTTAAACCCAACTGCCTTGGCATACTCTTCTATTGTTGATAGCTTTGGCGATATTTTTGAATGTACATTCTCAAGACGAGAAATATTACTTTTCTGTGTATGTAGTCTCTTGGCAAGCTCTTCTTAGGTTAAACCAGCTTTCTTGCGAAGACCAATCAATTTTTTCCTAAGATGCGACACCCATTACGTTTTAGCGATGGGCGTCCCTATCCCGATAGCCAATATTTTCATCATTTTAGCATTTTTTCATATTCATCATGATTTCCAATCCATACCCAAATAAAGTCTTCTCCATCTTCTATTGCAAGAGCTCTGTAGTTTAGACCGATTCGAACTGACCAAAAGGAACCAATCTTTTTGAAATGAAGTGAAGGATGATAAGGATTGTTCTTCAAAAGTTCAAAATTTTCATCAGATGTTTTCCGGATAGAAGATGGAAGCTTGTCAAAGCATTTCCAAAACCGAGAACTCGTTCTATGCATTTACAAAGCCTTTAAATTGTCATTATTCTTTTCATGCAGAGCTTCTTTGGCTAAGAAGTCTAATTTCCCTGAATTTGAGTCCTCTTTAATTTGCATATCCCATATCTCCCAGTCCTTTTTAGCAAACCACTGCCTCAAATTGACATATTCCTGTTTGGGCAATTCTTCAATTTCTTTTTTTATTTCAGCTATCTGTACCATTTTTAACTCCTATTTTTATTTATTGGCTAACCAATTAGTAGATAGTTTCAGTATAACTATCTGGAAATAAAAACTTTACAAAGATTATTTGTAACTACTTAGGTGGATAGGCTGAAGGCTGAAGACTGTTAGGAAAAAGCGCATTTTGAAGCCATGTTTGGTGCAAAAATCAGATGTTTTCGCTAAAGTACGGCAATCCTGCACTTCTGACCCCTTCAGCCTTCAGTCTAAACAGCTTCAGCCTGACTACGTGAGTAGTCACGATTATTTTTGATTTATCATAGTTTTCCAACTACATAACTCCAAATATGAATGTTATGCAGAATATGCATAATTTCATGAAACCAATCCCTTCTGAGATCAAGATCCTTTATGACGCATTTCTGGTCAAAAAAGCAAAGGTTTTCATGTTTTATTAAGAAATTGAAGGACGAGAACTAGAGTGAGCAACAACAAAATCAGGCATTTAATGCGCTTTTGTTTTTTTATGCGGTTTGGTTCAAGTCTATTTAGTTCTTGACGATATGTGGCTTATGTATAAGATAAAAGTCTGGGGAACAGTATTTAACAACGTTAAGGATAAACAACCATGAAACTATTAAAAAACTATTTTCTATTATTAATTGGCTCTATTTTTTTATTATCCTGCGCTACAGTGCCGATCACCGGGAGAAAACAGTTAAGCATTATTCCGGGTTCTACAATGTTATCAATGAGTCTGCAGCAGTATGGCGAATTCCTTAATTCACATAAATTAAGCACAGATCAAAAGCAGGCTCAAATGGTTAAATCTGTTGGAGCAAGAATCCAAAAAGCTGTGGAAAAATATTTTATTGAGAATAATATGTCTGAAGAACTTGAAAATTATTCCTGGGAATTTAACCTTGTTGAAAGCAAAGAGGTAAATGCCTGGTGCATGCCTGGAGGAAAGGTCGTTGTATATACAGGGATTCTGCCGATTACCAGAGACAAAAATGGTCTTGCTGTAGTAATGGGGCATGAAATAGCTCATGCAATAGCAGGTCATGGCAATGAACGCATGAGCCAGGGTCTGGCTCTTCAGCTTGGCGGCATGGCTCTTTCAACAGCTATAGCGCAAAAACCAGAAGCAACCCAACAGCTATGGATGTCCGCTTTTGGTATAGGCGCCCAGTATGGCTTAATGTTGCCCTATAGCAGACTACATGAAAATGAGGCCGACCATCTAGGGATGATTTTCATGGCAATGGCTGGATACGATCCTAATACCACAGTAGAATTCTGGAAAAGAATGGCTCAGGAAAAACAAGGAAAAGCCCCTCCGGAATTCATGAGCACTCATCCTTCTGATGAAACGCGAATAAATAATATTAGGGAATTGATACCTGAAGTTATGCCTTATTATGAAAAATCAAGATAAATTTTTTACAAAACTATCATACCTAAGTTGAGCGATCTTTTGCAAAGAAATGTGCCGAGATCTTGATGCAGCAAGGTTTGCGAAAATCGTAGGCATACCAATGGATATGTCGAGACTTTTTGCAAGTCCTTGATGCGCAAAAGATTGGTAAAGATCGAGTAAAAAATTGCTCAATTTAGGTCATATTATGGAGAAAAAGATATATGTCTAAACCGAACAATACAAATCCCGAGACTTCATCCGACTTTATACGAAATATTATTGCCGAAGACATTAAGGCAAACAAAAACGACGGCAAAGTGGTCACCAGATTTCCACCGGAGCCTAACGGCTATCTGCATATCGGCCATGCAAAGTCAATATGTCTTAATTTCGGTATTGCAGCCGAAAACAATGGAATATGCAATTTAAGATTTGATGATACCAATCCGAGCAAGGAAGATGTTGAATATGTGGAATCAATAAAATCAGATATCAAATGGCTTGGATTTGACTGGAGTGACAGGCTTTTTTATACGTCTGACTATTTTGAGCAATTGTATCAGTTTGCCGTTCAATTGATCAAAAAAGGCAAAGCTTACGTCTGCAACCTGAGTCCCGAGAAAATAAGAAAATACAGGGGTACTCTGACGGAACCGGGAATGGAAAGTCCGTATCGTTACCGCTCAGCCGAGGAAAACCTTGATCTGTTCGAGCGCATGAGAGCAGGAGAGTTTGAAGACGGCTTTTGTGTTCTCAGGGCAAAAATTGATATGTCAGCACCCAACCTGATTATGAGGGACCCTGCTCTGTACCGTATCAGGCGTGTTTACCATCACAGGACAGGCGACAAGTGGTGCATTTATCCCATGTATGACTTTGGCCACTGTCTTTCAGATTCAATGGAAGGTATCACTCATTCCATCTGCACGCTGGAATTTGAGAACAACCGTTCTTTGTATGACTGGCTTCTTGATGAACTTGAAGTGGAATGTCATCCACAACAAATAGAGTTTGCCCGCCTCAATCTCAGTTACACAGTGTTGAGCAAGAGGAAGCTTGTGGAACTTGTAGAAAAGGGACATGTCAATGGATGGGATGATCCTCGAATGCCCACGCTTTCCGGCTTGCGGAGACGCGGCTACACACCCGAGTCAATACGCAATTTCTGCGACCGCATTGGTGTTGCTAAAAGAGACAGTATGGTCGATATGGCCCTGCTCGAATATTGCGTCCGGGAAGATCTGAACAAACGAGCCCCACGCGTAATGGCGGTGCTTCGTCCCCTTAAGGTGGTCATTGACAATTATCCTGAAGACCTTGTGGAAGAGCTGGACGCGCTTAACAACCCGGAAGATCCGAGTATGGGGACACGAAAGGTTCCTTTCTCTCGCGTATTTTATATAGAACAGGAAGATTTCCGTGAGGACCCGCCCAAAAAATTTTACCGGCTGGCGCCCGGCCGCGAGGTACGTCTGCGATATGCGTATTTTATAACATGCGTGGAAGTGGTAAAGGATGAGCAGACAGGTGAAATTATAGAACTTCACTGCACATATGACCCAAAGACAAAAGGCGGTGACTCCCCGGACGGACGAAAGGTTAAGGCAACTCTGCACTGGGTCTCTGCTGCTCACTCAATAGAAGCAGAAGTGCATCTTTATGATTATTTATTTAATATTGCAAATCCCAGTGACAAAAAAGAAGCTGAAGATTTCAAGGATTGTTTGAATCCAAACTCGCTGGAAACCCTGACCTCATGCCGAGTTGAACCAAGCCTAAAAAAAGCCGAGCCTGGAAGCAGATGCCAGTTTGAAAGACTGGGCTATTTCTGTGTTGATTCTGTTGATTCATCTGAAAGCAAACTGGTATTTAACCGAACGGTAACCCTGCGCGATACCTGGGCAAAGATACAAAAAAGCCCAGAAGAAAAGACAGTGCCTAAAGTGAGCTAAAGTGCCTAAAATGCCTAAAGTTATGGTACGCCTTCGGCGTGCTAATTGATAACATTAGGAATAGAAACAGTTACACTTTCCTATGTATTAATGACTCAAGAAATCTTTATATAAAATGGCAGAATACCTCAACTTTAGGAACGTGGACGAATTAACTTCCTCAAGTAGGCGCACAGATTTGGGTCGAATTTGTTCGATCTCAGATCACAAAAGTTGAAAGAATAGCGAGCTATTTCAATATTTTTGTGATTTGAGACCGGACAAAGGCGGCCTGAAGCTGTGATGTATAGTTGGGGAAGTTATTTCGTCCACGTTCCTCAGGCACTTTAATATACTTTAGCTCACTTTAGGCACTTGTAATATTTAGGCACTTAATCAAATAACGACACTGCCTTGCGCAGACGTTCCACAACTCGCTTCTGCCTGATTGCGATAAGGATATCAAACAGACCCGGCCCAACAGTCTGACCTGTAATCGCTGCACGCATTCCATTTATCAAAACTCCCGCCTTGATATCTAATTCTTCAGCCATGTCACGTATCACATTTTCGGTTTCTTCAATAGAAAATGACTCTATAGCCTCAAGCCGATCCGCCAGAATCGGGAACCACTCCTTAAGGCCATTATGTTTGAGTATGTTTTTTTTCAGCGCCTTTTTTTCTATTGGATAGTCATCGGAAAAATATGCTCTGCCAAGTGTGGCAAACTCTGTGGTAACATGATACCTGCTGCGAATAAGATCAACTGTGGCAAAAAACCAGTCGCGCTTTCCTGACTCAAATTCAGGGTCCCAGATTCCAGCCTTTTCCAGTTCCGCCTTAACATAAGGCACAATTTCTTCAACAGGAAGATTTCTTATGTAATGTGAGTTTATGCTAAGTGCTTTTGGATCTGTAAAAAATTTCGGGTCATTTTTATTGACATTAAAAACCGAATTTGCCCTGTTAAGTCCCTCTAAAGAAAATGCCTCGATAAGCTCCTCTTTTGTAAAGATATCTCTGGAATCAGGTGTTGACCATCCAAGACGAACCAAAAAGTTTACCAAAGCCCAGGGCAAAAAGCCATGCTCCCGGTAAAAATGTATGGCAACCAGTTCCCCGTGCGTTCGTTTTGAAATCTTGGCTTTTTTGGGATCAAGCGTTAATGACATATGCGCAAACTCTGGAATTGGCGCACCAAGAGCCTTGTACAGCAAAATCTGCTTTGGAGTATTTCCCAATCCATCCTGACCCCGGATAACATGTGTTATCCTGTCACGTATGTCATCTACAGTATTGGAAAGAATGTAAAGAGGCTGACCGTTGGATCGAACTATTACAAAATCCTCTATGTCTTTATATTTCTTTTCTATAAATCCATATACAATGTCTTTAAAACATACAGAACCTTCAACACTGGGTACTTTCAGGCGAATCGTGCATGGAATTCCGTCTGCCTCTTTTGCAGAAACCTCTTCTGGTATTAAATCCCGGCATGTGCCGTCGTAGTGCAATGAGCCTTTTTTCTTAAGTGCCTCTTCACGTTTTCTATCAAGCTCCTCTTTAGTGCAAAAACATTTATATGCATGGCCTGTTTCCAGGAGCTTGTGTGCTGCAGCCTGATGTTCTTTAATGAAGTGAGACTGAAAATATGGTCCTTCATCCCAGGTAATACCCAGCCATTTCAGGCTTTCAATAATTCCCTGTATGGATTCTTCGGTTGACCTTTCTGCATCGGTATCCTCAATTCTCAAAATCAGCTTGCCGCCTGTTTTTTTGGCAAAAAGCCAGTTAAATATAGCTGTCCTGGCACCGCCGATATGCAGATATCCGGTCGGGCTGGGTGGAAAACGTACTATTACTTCTTGTGTCATTTTTTATCGCCTTTCTTTATATTAAGGGCTCGGTCAAAACCCGTGAACGGTTATTATAAGTTGAGCTATTAGCTGTTAGCCATTAGCGTTTAGCTTTGAAAAATCAGGGCATTACGTTAATTAGAAATAACACCCAATGGGTGAAAGTTTGTAATAGTAAAACATCCTGTAATCATTAACCTAATAACTAACCGCTAAAGGCTAATCGCTCAATTTAGGTAACATGGAAGCCTGTCATACGCCACCACTTTTTCCTTGTCAACAACAGCAGGTAAAATATCTCTTGCCAGCAATTATATAAATGGCATAAATATAAAACCAATTCCATTAGATATGCAAAATGAAAAGAAACGGAAAAAAGGCGAGTAAAGCTATGGAAAAAATCTTCATTGCCGATGCCATGCTTGGAAGACTCGCAAAATGGATGCGGATAATAGGATGTGATGTTGAATATTTTTCAGAAATATCGGATAATGAAATTTCAGAAAGAGCTTTTCATAGAGGGCGTGTAATTCTGACCAGAGATACAAGGTTGATCAGGAGAAAAATAAACAGAGAAAACTGTTTTTTTGTTAAATATGACCATTATCAGGATCAGCTAAAACAGGTTGTAAAAGCTTTTTCAATCGATCCAATGGAAAATCTCTTTACTCGATGCCTTTTATGCAATAAAAAGCTTCTAAATATTGACAAGATTTCTGTTGCAGACAGTGTGCCGGAATATGTTTATTATACCAAGGATATCTTTAAAACCTGTCCATCCTGCAACAGACTTTACTGGAAGGCTACGCATAAGAATAATGTAGTCAAACAATTAAAAAAAATACTGGAGTTAAAATAATTTTGTCTGAGAAAAATACTATAATTCATAAAGCAGAAGTCAGTACAAAAGGGGAAAAGTTCAGCGGAATTGTTTCATTGATTCTTGTTCAGAAAGAAAATGGCTGGACATATGAAGTCGAAGATATGACCCACGAAAATTTACCCTTAACCTGGAGAACCAAATCACCGGAAAAAGCTTCCAGAAAACTTAGGGACATTTACAAAGACGAAGTCTGGGATTTTAAGATCGTAGAATAATTGATGGTTTTCCTTGCCATATTGTTTTTGAC
>Ga0255430_10002_pt1 | contig 45364 bp, 49 predicted proteins | sample ANMaggSeSYBR02G3_FD_182660 | JGI IMG/M metagenome (GOLD analysis project Ga0255430, IMG submission 182660) | Sediment cell enrichment communities from methane seep in Santa Monica Basin, California, United Staets - ANME aggregate JGI... | ecosystem: Environmental > Aquatic > Marine > Cold seeps >...
TTATATTGATAGTTCCATGATATAACTATCGATAATAATTAGACATATTGTGATAGCATTTGATGTAATCGAAGGGGCGGAGCTGTGTTTGCGCAAAGCGGATAGTACATGGCGCGAGCGGCAAAGCGCAAACGTCAAACAATACGGCAACGGTAAAGGTAAATAAGGATAATTAGTGCGATGATCACGATGCGTAAGATTTCTTCCGTTTTATTTTTACTCATGTTCATATGTGGGCATGCGGGGCCTCTGCATGGCGCGGACCAGAAAAGCCAACTAACGCCATTCTGTCTTGGACCTGAGGATGTGCTGGAGATCTCTGTGTGGAAGGATGAAGCCCTGACCAGGAAGGTGCTAGTGATGCCCGATGGCAAAATCTCCTTTCCTCTCATTGGCGACATCCAGGCCCAGGGACGGACCGTGGAAGAATTGCGTCAGGCTATGGAAAATAAGATGAAGGCATTTGTTCCGGATGCGCCAGTGAGTGTCATGCTTGTGCTGGTTGGGAGCCCCAAGGTTTATGTGGTGGGCAAGGTTTTCAAGCCAGGGGTGTACATTATGGGTACAACCCTGAGGGTCATACAGGCGCTGGCCATGGCCGGCGGGACAACGCCCTTTGCAAACAAGGATGATATCCTGATTATTAGACAGGAGAACGGCAGGCAGAAAACCTTCAAGTTTAACTATAGCAAGGTAGCCGATGGTAAAAAACTGGTGCAAAATATTTGCCTCAAGCGTGGCGATACAGTCGTTGTTCCTTGAGCATACCTCGTTTACAGGGAGGACTTCCGGTGGTATTCCGATGGCTTTGTTCGATGTTCAGGATTTTGTTTTGTTTATGTCTGGGCTGTTTTATAGCGCTGCCTGTCAGGGCTGCAGAATATGTTATCACGCCATCTGTCAAAGCTCGGGAGACATACAACGATAATGTTTATTTCCGAGATGTTGATGATTTTGAACACCTGATTTCACCAGCGCTTAAACTGAACGGACGAACAGACCGGGCACGGTGGCAAGCCGCATGCGCCTGGGATATCGTGGAATACCAGGACCACGATGAGCTGAATAGTGTGGATCAGCTCTATCGACTTTCTGCGACTGTATCGCCGAGCAACTTGTTGCAGCTCAATATTTCCGGGCATTATGTGGATGATTATACCTTTGCTTCAACCTTGGAGGAATCAGGCCTTTTGGCAGAGCGATCCAGGCGAAGCAACACCGCGGTGCAGCCCGGCGCCGCGTTTATACTGGATCACCGAAATACGTTGGAATTCTCCTACGAATTCAATAAATCTCGGTACGAACTCGAAAGCTACCCTGACTATGTGGTTCACGGCCTTAACTTGATGTGGTTTCATGACCTGACAAACGAGCGCACCCGCATTATATACATGCTGTCTGGAAATCAGACGGTTTTTGAAGGAAACGAAGATTACTATTTTGAAGGAGACGATGGGAACTTTGTGCAAAAAAAGGCAGATGTCAGGCAACGAACTTACAGGTTTCTAACTGGTATGGATCATCAGCTCACCGAAACCCTCCTGGTCTCGGTCAAGGCCGGCGCCCACTTCACCGAAGCCGAATTCCCATCTTCTCAACGGATTGCATATAATTTCGCGTCAGGTACTTTCATCACGGTTCACGATATCGAGAAGAAATCCGACACCGGCTTTATACTGGACGGGGCTCTGACTTGGCATCTTGAACTCATCACTCTTTCAGCAAGCGTCAATCGAGACGTTACGCCGAGCATCTATGGAGAAAACATTACCAGGGACCGGGTCAGCGCCGCTCTGAAATACCGGTTGAGTGAAAAGCTGAGGTGCAGCCTGAACACTGCTTACCTCCACAGCGAGACAGAGAGCTTCACCCAGGAACAAGAATACCAGACATACTGGATTCGGCCCGCGCTGATCTACAGGTTTACTGAAGATATAAACCTCGAATTGAGCTATGCATATACCCGGACCAAGAATGAAATCACCGATCAGTCAGAGGACCGAAACTGCTTCTTTGTCCAACTCAGCACCGCATGGCCGAGCACTATTGACTAAAACAAGAGACCTTATGGAACAAAACGCTGATATTCGCCAGTACTGGGATGTCGTCAAACGCAGAAAATTTCAGATCTTCATCCCCGCCCTCGTGGTATTTTTTCTTGCTGCGATCATTGCCTTCATTTTGCCCCCGGTTTACAAGTCGAGCTGCACCATCCTCATCGAGGCACAGGAAATCCCAGCGGATTTTGTTCGATCCACGGTGACTGGATACGTGGAGGAGCGTCTTCAGATGATCACACAGCTTGTCCTGACCCGCACCAGGCTGCAGGAGATTATCGACCGCTTTGGCCTCTATGAAGACTTAAAAGGCCGGTCCACCACAGAAGCAATCATTAAAAAGATGCGCGAAGACATCCAGATGGAGACTATCCAGGCAGAAGTGCTCAACCCGCAATCGGGTAGACCCGGTTCGGCCACCGTTGCTTTTACGCTCTCCTGTGAAGGAAAGGATCCTGCCAAGGTGGCCCAGGTGACTAATGTCGTTGCCTCCCTTTATCTGGAAGAAAATCTGAAAACCCGGGAAGAAAGGGCACAGGGAACCTTTGACTTCCTCGAAACGCAACTGGCTGAACTGCGCTCGGAACTCCTTCATACAGAGGCCCAGATTGCCGAGTTCAAGAATAAGCATCTCAGCGAGCTTCCCGAACTCATGCAATTGAATCTTCAGACCATGGAGCGGTTCGACCGGGAGGTCAATGCCAAAAAGGAGCTGATCAAGACCCTGACCAATCGCAAGATTTATCTCGAGGGCCAGTTGGCCACGATAGAACCCATGATGTATAGCGTAAGCCTGGGTGGCAAGAGGATCATGACGCCAAAAGAAGAGCTTAAAGCTTTGCAAGGCCAGTATGTGAGCTTCAGCGCCACCCTTTCAGAAAATCACCCGGACATGATTTCAGCGAAGAAAAGACTTGATGCCATGGAAGCTGAGGTGGCCACCCGTGACGACCTGAGAATCCGATATCGAGAACTCCAGGACAAGGAATCCGAGCTTGCCCTGACATCAAAAAGAGTTTCCCCCAGGCACCCGGATGTTATCCGACTCAAAAAAGAAGTGGTGCGGCTGAAAGCCGATGTTATCGCGCTTTCGGAAAACCAGACCGTGCTTGAGGCTGAGGACGAAGAACCGGAAAATCCGGCATACATCAACCTTCAAACCCAGATCGCCACCACCCAAATGGAAATCGACAATGCCCACAAAGAGCTTAAACTTCTGAAGCTGAAATACGATGACTACCAGAAGCGCGTCGAAAGCTCCCCTCAGGTGGAGCAGCAATACCGGGTCTTCCAGCGGGACTACGCCAATGCTCAGGCAAAATATCAAGAAACCATAAATCGGATGCTCTCTGCAAAGGAAGCCAGGGCACTTGAGAAAAGCCGCATGGCTGAAAAATTCACCATGGTGGAACCCCCAGTCATGCCTGAAAAGCCGTACAAACCCAACCGGCCAGCCATCCTTCTTATAGGTCTTGTGCTTGCTGCAGGCGCCGGCGTGGGGTTCGGCTCAATGGCCGAATATATGGATCAATCCGTACGTCAGCCTCGTGAGCTGGCTAAGATTGCCGGGCATCCTGTATTGGCGGCGATCCCCTATTGGGAAACATCCCAGGACCGTGCCGGGAAGCGTCGAAAAAGATGGGCATTTGGCGCCGGCATGGTAGGAATCATGGTGGCGGGGGTAGCGGCTTTGCATTACTTTTACAGACCCCTCGACATTCTCTGGATTCAAATCATGCGCAAGTTTTCCATAGGTTTTTAATCAGACAGTGATGCAACCCATTCTATAACCCTATCAATAAGTATAAGAAATAAGCTATGAGCAAGATAGAAAAGGCCGTAGAAATGGCAAGTAAGAAGCGGCATGCAACCCAACAGGAATCACAGGGCCAAGTGCCTTCAGAAATGCCGAGACTCGCGGAGCAAGACCCAGCCTATGCTCAAACCAAGGTAATTTCTCTGGACAGGAGCCATCTTGAAAAACACCGGCTCATGACGCTCATAGATGATCCCAAGGCCATGGATTGCTACAACCTGCTGTGTACCCAGCTATTGCAAAAAACCCGCGACAAGGGACACAACAGCATCATGGTCACTAGTGCGTTGAAGGGCGAGGGAAAGACGATCACGGCCATCAACCTGGCTGTGAGTATTGCCAGGGAAGTGAAGCAGACCGTCCTGCTCGTAGATACTGATCTGCGGAATCCGACAATTCATCACTACTTGGGTTGCGATGGGCAAAAGGGCCTCCGGGACTATCTCCTGGCCGACGAACCTTTGGCAGAGCTTCTTATCAATCCCGGCCTGGCCAGGATGGTGGTACTTGCCGCCGGAAAACGTCTCTCCGGCTCTACGGAAATCCTCGGTTCTCCAAAAATGGAAAAACTGGTCGAGGAGATGAAGCGTCGCTACCCGGAGCGTTACGTGATCTTCGACTGCCCCCCGCTGCTTACCTCACCAGATGCGTTGATTTTTTCCTCCTATGTCGATGGCGTCATTTTCGTGGTGGAGGCCGGCAGAACACCCAGGGATCAGATCAGTAAGGCCATTGAATTGCTTGATGGAAAAAACATCATCGGCCTAGTTATGAACGGCGTCAGAGATGCCCGCCGAGCATATTATTAGCGGTTCAATTGAACATTTTTCAAAGGTCTCGGTATCTGGTTATCATGTACAAAGAATTTTACGGATTTCAAGAAAAGCCATTTCATATCGTCCCTGATCCTGGCTTTCTTTATCTGACTGACAAGCACCGTACTGCCCTCACCTATCTTGAGTATGGCCTCACGGACAGGATCGGATTTGTCGTGTTGACCGGAGAAATCGGCACCGGAAAAACCACCCTTATCAAACAGCTCCTGAAACAAATCAGCACAGACGTTGAGGTGGCGGTTGTCTTCAATACCAATGTGTCTTCCGAACAACTCCTCGAGTTGATCTTGTACGAATTTGAGCTGGAGGTGCCGACGCGCGGCAAGGCAGGATGTCTCGACACCCTGAATCAATTTCTTATCGAAAAATACGCTCTGGGCAAAAGGACACTTTTGATTGTGGACGAGGCACAAAACCTGTCCATGAATGCCCTGGTTATGTCGACCACTCGACGACTATTGATAAATCGATCATCGAGCAAGTAGTCTCAGACAAGCAGGAACTCGGCCTTTCTGCTCCATCGTCTGTTGGTGATCAGATTGAACTGCCGGACAACGGTTATCAGGGCAACGGAAGACTGCTCAAGCGATTGGAAAGCCTTGAAAAGCGGGTGAATTACCTTACTGCTTCGACAAAAAGGCAGATTGAAGAACATGAACGCAGAGCAGAAGGATACAAAGACACGCTGGTGCATAGGCTTGAAAGAATGCTTTCGCAGGAGCGCAAACGCGCCGACAAGCTTTTGGTTTACTGTAACCTCTTGCGGAACAAATTGAACTTGACAACAATAAATTCGGAAGAAAAGAAGGGTGTGATCAATAATGAGCGATAATATCACATGATTAGCGTGGCCAGACCCCAAGAAGGCAGAGAAAAAGGGATAAAGCAGGGCAGGCGGCCGGAATTGCAAGGAGGAGGTCTTGTTCGTAGCGCCGGTGGTGATACATCTGTTTTGTCGCCAAAAGACAAAGAAAACCGTGAATTATCAGACCAGCGGGTACTTGGTAGTGGTGATTTTGTTGGCGCAGTACTCCAGGAATCCGAGAGGCTGCTTGAAAAGAAATATAATCCTAAACGAACCATTGATGATCTGATAGCTGTGGTAGCCGACAAAGTTGGAATCTCTCCGGAATTGATTTGCTCTGGAAGCAGACAAAGAAAGTATTCCGAAGCCAGGGCACTTGTTGCATATATGGCTGTTGAAGAGACAGGGCATTCTGCGGCTGAGGTGGCAAGGCATCTTGGAGTCAGACGGGTTAATGTCCTTCGTTCAGCAAAGAAGGGGCGTAAAATCGATAATAAATTCGACGACGAGAGGACTGTCTAAAGAGTTGAGATTTGAGTGAGAGGATGTAGTCGTGATTTACCACTCTTTTTATCTAAATAAAGTAACAAAAGTACCAACGTCCCCCCGTCCGTCCCCCCGTCTATAAGATCTTTCTTCAAAACATTGTAACCATATTTGGTTTTCCATACAAAGTGGTACTTGAAATCAGTGACCGTATGTGCTCCTCTTCGATAACGCTCTTTGCTCATTTCTGCCCTCCTTAAAGAATTAGTGGAGGACATTATACACATTTCGCTAACACATTGGGAATAATTTGCTAAAGACATTTCCGCCTAAAGGCGAAGGTTTATACCCTGCCCCTTGGAAATAAATGAAAGACATTGAAGAAATCGGAAGAAATATCGTACATTCCGCCATTACAGTACACAAAGCCTTGGGGCCTGGCCTTCTCGAATCCGTATATCAGAAATGTTTGGCCTACGAAATTGAGAAAGTGGGATTAACAGTGGACTGTGAAGTCCCGCTCCCAGTCAAGTATGAATCCGTTACAATAGATGCAGGCTTTCGAATCGATATGATAGTCCAGAATTTGATAATCATAGAAAACAAGACCGTTGATAAAATAGCTCCGATACACGAAGCCCAGCTCTTAACTTATCTTAAACTTACCAACCTTAAACTCGGCTTCCTTCTCAACTGGAATGTACCATTGATGAAGGACGGCATAAAACGAATGGTCAACAAACTGAACAGATAGCCTGCCCGCAGGGCTTGGCTTTTTTCCTGATCATTCGTCCTGATCAAGGAAAAATCAACAAAAAACCCCTTGGCGAAAAAACTTAGCGCCTTCGCGCCTTAGCGGTTCAAGAATTTTTATCTTTTATAGAAATGAGATTGCAGTTAAGTAGCAACGTCCCTCATTACGTCCCTCATTACTCATTCGGAACTGGAAGTGGCCGATCACAAAAAACCGGATCTAATATTTTTTGACCCGCCATATTACATCAAAAAAGAGAAGGCATACAGCGAAAAAGCAAATGAGAAAACCCCTTCAATCTCATCCTATACAAAGGTTGAGTATGAGAGGTTTCTTAAAGGCTTCTTCCTCCTGGCCCATAAAAACGCAAAACCAACGACCAGCATGGCCTTCTTAAATGCTGATTGGCGGGATTTTGAATCCACACCAGCCTCAAAAGAGAAACCCGATAGATCAATCACAATATTTGACTACCACAGGCTTCTATCTAAAACGGGATGGGGAATAACCCATCGAATAGAGTGCCCCCTGTCCTCTGAACGTCTAAGCGGGAACCAGGTACAGAGAATGCAGGACAAACGTATTTTAGGAACTGTTGGAAGAACCCTGCTAATTGCAAGAAGATCAAAATGAAGCAGTGGCCGCTCTCCGGTAACTATAATGACATTTGGAAAGCGAATATCTGGCATAACTTCATAATGTAACAACGTCCCTCATTATGGCTCGTCCCTCATTATGGCTGGTTCTTCTTGGTCTTCATGCATGAAAGTTCTTGACGTTGTTATCATCTGATGATAATTGAAAATTCAAATGACTAAGAAAAAATATTCTGGAGAAGATGCTTCACTTGACACTTTGTTGGATTTGGATGGTGAGATTTTTCCAATGGATAATGGCTATTGGACAAAATTTGAGGCATACAGAGTTACATCCATGCCACAAATTCCTCATGGAATCAAATATTCATTAACATTGCATGACCGTAATAATACACGCGTCCTGGGGTTTGATAATGCGCATACATTTAAGCCAAAGAAAAATAAGTACCGAGCTCGTAAGGTTACTTGGGATCATAAGCACAAAATGGAAAAGGTTCATCCTTACGAATTCGAATCAGCGAGCCAGCTTATTGAGGATTTCTGGGAAGACGTCGATGAAATATTGAAATAGAATGAAGGTGATATAATGGGTAAAAAAATATTAAAGATAGGGATTATCTCCCGAGAGGATTATAAAAAAAGAACAATTGCAATTGCACGGGGGGAATATAAGCCCAGAAAAAATGAGCCGAAAGTCTGGTTTGAATCAGTACAGTCAATGGCGCAGGTTCTCAGCAGCGAAAATCAAAAACTGCTTAGAATTATAAAAGAGCAAAAACCGGAATCTTTAAAAGAACTTGCACTGGTATCAGGCAGAAAACGCAGCAACCTGTCGCGGACATTAAATACGATGTCGCGGTATGGGATAGTTGATTTGGTTAAACAGAAAAGAACTGTGAAGCCGATTGTAAAGACGACGGATTTTAAAGTTGAGTTTGGATTGGATACTGCGGCGAGGTAACTGAAACAGATATATGCTGGGATAAGAGATAATGCTGGGATAAATGAAATGAGAGGGGAAATGAGGGTCGGGCCACAGCAACATGTTGAGATAATATATAAAACGTTAAAATGTTGCGTTAAATAAGTCCTTAAATGGTCATTTTTAGGGCCAAAAACACACTTTTAAGAGAAGAGCACGGGCAGATGGCAAGAGCAAAACGGCATTTCCTTCCAGGTCACGTTTGGCATATTACGCATCGATGTCATAAAAAAGAATTTCTGCTTAAATTTGCCAGAGATCGATGCCGATGGTTGCAATGGCTGTTTGAGGCAAAGAAGCGTTACGGAATCCGTATATTGAACTATATGGTTACTTCAAACTATATCCATCTTCTAGTCGTTGACGGTGGTGGACGAGATGTCATTCCAAAATCTATTAAGTTGGTTGCCGGTCGAACCGGTCAGGAGTACAACCAAAGAAAGAATCGAAACGGTGCGTTTTGGGAAGACCGTTATCATGCAACTGCTGTATCAAGTGACCGTCACCTGATTCAATGCATTGCATATATTGATTTGAACATGGTTCGTGCTGGACTTGTCAACCATCCATCGGAATGGAATTTTGGCGGGTATAATGAAATCCAAAAGCCTCGTGAGAGGTATGCATTAATTGATTACAGGCGTTTGATGGAACTTCTGCATATCTCAACAGTTGACAAACTCAGAAACTCTCACAAAAAATGGGTTGAAGAAATCCTCAAGACAAAAAATTATGTTCGAGAAAGCAAATGGTCTCAAAGCATCGCTGTTGGAAGTAAGAGTTTTGTAGAAGGAATAAAAGAGAAACTCGGCATTCGGGCAAAGGGCCGAAAGGTTGGGGCGTCGGGAGGATTATATCATCTTCGTGAAGCACAGGTTCCTTACAATAGTGATTTTACCCCTGAAAATAGCGAGTTAAGAGCAAAAAACACCTATTTTTGGAGCGATAATCCATAAATATTAATAAGATAGCGTGGCCCGACCCCAATTGACCAATTGACAACCCAGGCCGTTCTCCTGAAGCACAGGTTCCTTACAACAGTGATTTTACCCCTGAAAAGGGCGTTTTAAGAGCCAAAAATGCCTATGTTTGGGATGTTAATCCTAAAATATCAAATGGATAGCTTGGCCCGACCCCAATTTTCCGCGCTTATTGATTTAATTAGTTTATTAAAAACGTACGCTTTATGCTTGACAGAAGGATTATAGGATGTCCCCCATCCATGATGCAATCGCCCTGGGTGCTTCCCCGAAAAAAGTTGTCTTTTGACGGATGCGATGCTATACTTTTTATAAAATATAGGACTGAAAAAAGAGGAGGAAGAAGCATGGCACAACCAGCTAAGTTTGATGGATTAATCGTAAATGGCATACGAGAGCTCTCGAAGCGTGAAAAGGAAGAGGTGTTGAATTTTATAGAATTTTTAAAAGTAAAGGAAGATAAACTTTTTATCGAGTATGTCAACATGAGAACCCAAAAGGCGATAGAGGCTAAGAAGAAGGGAAAGGCATTTTATTCTTTAGAAGAATTACAAAGAGAATATGCATAGAACATATCAGCTTGAAATCTCACCTGCTGCTAAACGGGACCTAAAGAAAATGCCGGGCCAGGTTCAGAACAAGATTATCTTTGAGCATCTTCCAAAAATACAAGACGAACCTTATTTGAACAGTGAACCATTGATAGGGGCACTGAAAGGAGAAAGGTCTTATCACTTTGGTAGAAAACCTGAATACCGGATAATTTATTACATTGAAGATGACTCAATTACTGTAACCATTATTGGCACAAGAGAAGGAATATACAAGAGGGCTAAGAGACGAAAAAAATAAAAATATAACCTTTGCGTTCTTCGCGGCTTTGCGGTTCAAAAAATAAAAACGAAACGCGCAATTTCAACCCCGTCCCCCTTTTTAATGACATTTGGAAAGCGAATATCTGGCATAACTTCATAATGTAGGATGTCCCCCATTACAAAACTACCAGCGTCCCCCCTTACTTAGGTAACGTATCTTGAGAATTTATGCGGTATTTGGGGGATATTAAAACGACTCTCTACACTTTAGCCGGTAAGTAATTGATTTTTGTCGGGTTTGAAAAAGATAAGATTACTAAATCAGAATATAAAGAAAATATCGATGTTGAACCAAGAAAAAATTCAACGGTATATGTTGAAGCCGAAAAATAGGTAATTAGACGACAAACCAATGGGGATGTATTTAGATGAAACCATTTGAAAAACCAATTTATGTTACGAGGCCGTTTCTTCCTCCCATCGAGGAGTTCACCGCTGGGCTGCAAGAAATTTGGGACACCCAGTGGCTGACAAACGACGGACCGGTCCTTCAGCGTTTAGCCCGTCAGTTGTCGCACTATTTCCAGACGGATAATGCTTGCCTCTTCGCCAACGGCACCCTGGCGCTGCAAATCGGGCTGCAGGGAATGGGGATTTCCGGCGAGGTTATCACGACCCCGTTCACTTTCGTTGCCACCACTCACGCTCTCTTTTGGAATAAGATCCGGCCGGTCTTCTGTGATATCGAGCCTGATCATTACACCCTTGATCCGGAAAAGGTTGAAGCGGCTATCACCCCTTGGACAACTGCGATCCTCGCAGTCCATGTCTTTGGTTATCCTGCCAATCTGCATGCATTGGCAGACGTTGCCCGGCGTCACAATCTGATGCTGATCTACGACGCGGCGCATGCATTCGGCGTTGAAGTGGGCGGCAGGTCTATCGCGCACTTTGGCGATATGAGCATGTTCAGCTTCCATGCCACCAAGCTCTACCATTCCCTCGAAGGTGGCCTCTTGACCTTTAAGGATTCAGGTCTCAAGAGCACCTTTGACTATCTGAAGAATTTCGGCTTTAAGAGCCAAGTCGAAGTCGTGATGCCCGGTACCAACGCCAAGATGAACGAAATGCAGGCCCTTATGGGTATTCATGTCCTCAAGTATCTCGACGAGATCATGGAGAAGAGCCGGCAGATCGACGCGCTTTATCGCGAGAGGCTCAGCGCAGTTCCCGGAATCCACATCCCGCCGCCGCTCCCAGAGGACATTCGATACAACTACGCCTACATGCCTATCGAAGTAAATGAGAAGGAGTTCGGTATGAGTCGCGACGCGCTCTACGAGGCGCTCAAGGAATTCAATATTTTCTCGCGCCGTTATTTCTATCCCCTGGTTTGCGATTACGCCTGCTATCAGAGCGTTTCCGTCAAAGATCCCCTGCCAGTTGCGCGGCGGGTAACCTCACGGATTCTGACATTGCCGACCTATTACGACCTGCGTCTAGATGAGGTCAGGACAATCTGTGATATGATTGATCATTTACGAAAAAGGTAGGAACATAAGCATGTGCAAAGGCGATTATATGCATAAGGAATACCCCAAGAACTGTGCTCCTGATGACTTTTGGGGACAGGTCAAACGCACCGTTAAAGGGGAACCTGTTTCTCAGAATCAGATAGATATGATTGTTGGTGCCATCAGAAACGGGTTATCCATAAGTCATGAAGATGTCGTGTTGGATATTGGTTGTGGAAACGGTGCCCTTTCCCGTTATTTTTTTGACGATTGTTCTCAGTTGCTCGGGATTGACTTCTCCGAGTATCTTATTTCAGTGGCCAAAGCCAATTTTGAAAATCCACCGTTTTTTACGTTCAAGGCGTCTGATGCCGCCAGCTATCTGGACACGGAACCGGAGCCGACCCGTTTCACCAAAGCTCTATGTTACGGGTGTTTCACATATTTAACTTTTGTAGATGCCGAGCATGTTTTGCGACAGCTTTCTGAACGTTTCTTAAATATCAAAACGCTATATATTGGGAATTTGCCCGACAAAGAGCGTGCTCATTTTTTTTATCCAGAAGGGACAGATTTTAGCAGTCTTCTGGATGACAACACTTCCCCAATAGGCATTTGGCGCAGTAAGGAAGAGATGAGAGAACTGGCCTTTGCCAGTGAATGGGATGTGAGATTCAATACCATGCCAACCGATTTCTATTCGGCTCATTATCGCTATGATGCCATTTTGTACAGGCTTTAAGGAAAGTAGCAGGATCAAATCTCGGCAATGGCCGCTGGAAACACCGAACATGTTTGGTGACTTATCGAATAGTTTACCTTTACCGCCGTTCAATAGAGAAAGGACAAGGATACAATGAAACACTCGATTAATGACTTGGCGTTATTTGGTGGACAGCCTGCTTTTGATACGGTCCGTTCCATTTCAAACCTATTGCGACCGGACATAGAACAGTTTCTGGATTATTCCAAAACCATCTATGATACCAAACAACTCACGGACAACGGTACTCTTGTACAGCAAATGGAAGACCGCTTTGCCCATCTGCATGGGACACGACATTGTGTTGCTTTCTGCAGCGGTTTTATGGCCTTGCAAGTGGCAATGCACGTTTGCGCGCTTCCGGATAAAACAGAAGTTGTTATGCCATCGCTGACCTATCGCCGCATGGCTGACATTGCGGCGTGGGCTGACCTCATTCCGCACTTTTGTGATGTGGACGTGGTTTCTCTGGGTATGACTGCTAAGACAGCAGCAAAAGCCATCACTGAAAACACAGCTCTGATTCTGGGCGTGCATCCCATCACAAATCTTTGCGATATCGACGGACTGGAAGCGTTGAGTCATGAACACAGAATCCCTCTGCTTTTTGATTCTGTAGAAGCAGCATATGCGGAACATAACGGCAAAATGGTGGGAGGATTCGGAAGAGCTGAGGCATTCTCGCTGCATGCCAGCAAACTACTGAATGGATTCGAAGGAGGCTATATAACCACTGATGACGACAGTCTGGCTGAAGAATTGTGTTGCGTCCGCAATTTCGGCTTTGATGAAAAGGAGAATATCGTTCGGCTCGGTCTGAATGCCAAGCTCAACGAGTTGCACGCTGCTATGGTCTTGGCATGTTTAGACATTTTTCCCGAGCACATCTCGCAGAATCGCGCACGGCACAATGCTTGGCAGCAGGTGTTAGCAGACCTGTCATCCTTGACTCTGTTGCTGTATAGCGATACGGAGCCTCGCGGATATAAAAATGTTGTAGTTCGCTGTGAAGATTCATGGCCGCTGTCCCGAGAAAACACATTACGCATTCTTCATGCAGAAAATATGCTTGCCCGCCCTTACTACAATCCTCCTTTGCATGAGTCGCCCAGAAAATTTCCAATTGTTTACAATACCGATTTAAGCGTAACTGAAGAGGTTACCACACAGTACATGCTGGTGCCTTCCGGTGACCATGTCAGTGTAGAAGACATTACTGTTATGGGAAAAATTCTAATCTTTGTACAAGAACATGCTGAAGAAATCAACAGACGTCTTGAGGAGAATAACTCATGAAAAAAGGCGGAACTGAGTGTTTATCTTTTCTGGGTGGAAAAACACAATTTTCTACCCCGTTACATATTGGACAAATGAATTTGCCGAAATGGGAACATTTCGAGAATGCATTCCGTGATATTTTTACCCGTCGTTATTATACCAATCATGGCCCGTTAGCACAGGAGTTGGAAGACCGTTTAGCCGAGTTTTTTGGTGTCCGCCATGTTGTAACAATGACTAACGGCACCATAGCATTGATGCTCGCTGCCAAAGCACTGAACCTAACAGGCAAGGTCATTGTTCCGGCGTTCACCTTTGCAGCAACGGTGCAGTCCCTTACCTGGGCTGGAGTTGAGCCGTTGTTCTGTGATGTTGACCCGCAAACGCATGTGTTAATACCGGAGCTGGTTGTTCCCCTATTGGATGATCCAAGCGTAAGTGCCATTTTGCCTGTACATCTATGGGGGAACCTTTGCGACACGGAGGCTCTGGAAGATCTGGCACAGAAAAAGGGTATTCCTGTTTACTATGACGCATCACATGCCTTTGGGTGCACACGCAAGGGTAGGAAAGCTGGTTGCCATGGTGTACTGGAAATTTTGTCTTTTCACGCAACTAACGTATTCAATACCGCTGAGGGCGGTTGTGTCTGCACCAACGATGATGATATTGCCGAACGCTTACGCAACCTGCGCAGCAGCTACGGTCGCCGCATAAGTGTGGATATTCCTATAAATGGCAATGGGCGATTTTCCGAAGCTCAGGCAGCAATGGGCCTGCTTAGTTTGGAGGATTATCCCTCCGTCATAGCAACAAATAAAGCAAGATTTGAACTCTATACAGAGCTACTTGGCAATATTCCGGGAATCCGTATTCTTCAACCTGTTTCCGGTGAAGAGTGTAACTACCAACATGTAGTGCTTGAAATTGACAACCAGGCCTTTGGATTGACAAGAGATCAACTAATACGGTTGCTGGAAGCCGAAAACATTCTCGTGCAGCGTTCTTTTGCGCCAGGTATACATTGCTGCTCGCTGTATAAAGAGCACTATCCGCATTTCTTAGACGCATTGCCCATTACAGACATGCTTTGCGAGCGTGTAATGCAGCTTAGTTCTGGGCAGGCAGTTTCACTCCAAGATATCCGCAGTATTTGTGAGATTATAATTGTTATTTACAATAATGCGGACTCTTTACGCGAGCGTTTGACGAAGAAATTATGAAACTTGGAATAATGCAGCCATATTTTTTCCCATATCTTGGGTACTTCGATCTCATAAATCGCACTGATCGTTGGATAGTATTTGATACTGCGCAGTATATTCGTCACGGTTGGGTAAATCGCAACCGTATTCTCCACTCCGATTCAGGATGGCAGTATATCAATGTTCCGCTGAAGAAGCACTCACGAGGAACTACCATAAAGGATATTGAGATATCTGGAAATGTGGACTGGAGAAAACGCATATTGGGGCAACTATCCCACTACAAGAAGAAGGCCCGCTACTATAGGGAGACCATGGAATTGGTTGCCGCGTGTTTGGATGAAAGGGAATCGCATATCACGCTCCTCAACGTTCAGGTGATGATAAACGTTTGTAGAGGGCTCGGTATCGACTTTCACTTTGACTTCTTCTCAGAGATGGATGTTGACCTTGGCCCTGTGGAAGGACCAGGAGATTGGGCGTTGAGGATTTCGGAGGCAATAGGGGCGACCGAGTATTTGAATCCTTCAGGAGGGGAGGACATTTTTGATCCTGAGAAATTCGCTGCATGTGGAATCACGCTCAAGATCCAAAAATTCCAGAACATGGAATATACATGTCGACGCTGGGAATTTGTTCCAGGTCTCTCGATCATTGACGTGTTGATGTGGAATACACCGGAAGAGATCCTGTCATACCTCAATTCGTGCTGATAGAACTTCACTGCAGCACAATGTTTTGCATTTCAGCACTGTTCCTATTAATGTTTATTCGTGTGATTTACACAACAGATCAGATAGCGACAGGTTTATGAACGAAAGGTTGAAGTCAAAGAACCCTACGAGTTTTATTCGGGGGTTTATTCGAGCTAATTAGACAGCAAGTAGTCGGCTTTGTCATTTCGGTCATTTTGGCACAGCTACTTGTTCCCTAAGAACTCGGTCTCTTCGGAATGCTGGCCATTTTCATGGCATTCCCCCAAGCGTTTTTCGATAGTGGTTTCGGCTCGACGCTGATCGAGAAATGAGATGTCAGCGATGCTGACGAATTTTGAACCGTGTATCCAAGCCCTTTTTAAGAAAGAGAATTTCTGAAATATGTCAGACGGATTAAAAAACAAAACATTGCACGCTCTATTCTGGAGCTTTTTCGAACGCATTGGCCAGCAGGGGATCCAGTTTATCATCTCCATTGTTCTGGCCCGTCTGCTTCTGCCCGAGCAGTTCGGCCTGATCGCCATGCTGATGATCTTTATGGCAATTGCTCAGTCGTTTATTGACAGCGGGTTCGGCCAGGCACTGATCCAAAAGCAACACGCCACTCACATTGATGAATGCTCGATATTTTATTTCAATATCCTTGTGGGTTTTCTTGCGGCTGGCCTGCTGTGTTTAGCTGCGCCGTGGATAGCTGATTTTTACAACCAGTCGCTGTTGATAGCTCTGACATGTGCACTATCTCTTAACCTGATAATTAATGCCTTTGGCTTGGTGCAGACTACTCTGCTTACCAAGCACATTATAAACAACATTGCAGCCGAATCATGAAAACCGATTTTTTTTGGAGGGTATTGTATGAAACACTGGACAATAGGAAAAGCAGGGAATGACCGGCTTAAAAAGAGTTGTTCATATTTTTTTATATTTTTTTTTTACAGCATTGTCTTTTTTTTGTTTTTGCTCGCACTTCCTGTACCAAACGTTTTGCAAGCAGGAGATGCATTAGCGGCAACCATAAAACCTCCTTCAAATTTGGGAAGAAAAGTATTTTCATATTACGTAGATGTCAAAGCAGGAAACGATGGCAATGCAGGAGCGAAAACAAGCCCCTTTCAAACCATTCAGAAGGCTGCGGATGTGGCCAAGCCAGGCGACAACGTCCTTATTAAAGAGGGAGTTTACAAAGAATTTGTGACAATAAAGAAATCCGGAACGACATCAAACAGGATAACATTTGAAGGTGAAAGGGGGCCTAATGGAGAATACAAGACAATTATAGATCCAAGCATAACCATTACCGGGTGGTCGCAGGCACCGGAAGTCGGGAAAACTGTTTATAAGAAAAATCTAGATTTTGATCCGAGAGAAATGACAGTTGATGATAAAAGGATAGGTAGGATCAATAACAATTTAATGGGTGATGGAAGCGGTTTTCAATTGCTTGCCAAGGATTCTGATGCCGTTACAGAGTTGAAAGGGAAAACTATCAAATTCTGGGATGGGATTGAAGCCATGTATGGCTATAAGAATGGTATCACATATATTCGTTTCCGGAATAATGATAATCCTAATGGAAAAAGCATTAAAGCTTCTCCTCTTGGAGTTGGTATCAACTTAAACAACATAAGCAATGTTACGATTAAGAATATTATAGTACGTGGGGTAAGGACATCTATAAAAATTTATGGTTCTATGAGTAGCAATAATATCATTGAAAATAATTATCTTATGAATGGGGCCTACAGGGTACACATTGAAGGTGGTCCATCAGAGAATATCGTCAGAAACAATACAATGACAATGAAATATATTGCTGATAGCTATTTAGGCGCTGGTTCTTATACTGACACTTATGACGACATAATAAAAAGTTATGTGTATATTTATTTTAAGTATACGGTTGGTTATTCAACATCTGATGATACAAGTGTTAGAATAATTAATTCAGGAAATAATAATGAAATATCTAACAACTATATAAGCGGGGGTTTAATTGGAATTTCGTCTTACACAAGGGATGTTGCCATGGCCACAGACGGGTTGAAAGTATACAATAATACCATTGACAAAATGTCAAGCGTAGGTATCACAAGTTCAAGGGGTATAATTAATGCACACTACTATGATAACTTAATCTATGATTGCAACATTAATATTCGAATTCATGCTTTTAACGATCATGATGATTTGGGAAGAAGGGTGTATATTTATAGAAATCGCCTTTGGAATCCACCGAAGCTTGGTACGCATATTTATGTATGGGGTGATGACAATACACCCCCAAAAACATTTCCTGAATACTATATTTATCACAATAGTTTTTCAGGAGGTCATTCATTTATGAATATAGCATCAGCAGTTTTAGATTCTGGTAAACTTCCGAAAACGTATATAGTGAATAATATTATATCAGCCTATCGCAGATTTTATTCCACAGATTTTACAAAATTTGGTATGTTTGATTATAACTGGATTGGCGGATCTTATCCCGATAAGCTTCCAATAGCACCTTATGAGAATAATATTATGGTTAGCAAATATTTCTGGAACCCTGAAAATTTACCAACTTTTGAGAACTATGAGGGTAACAACAATGTATTAAATAGTGGTTTGGATCTTTCTCAAACATTCACATATAAAGGAATAACTTTTGGCCATTTTCCAGGTATGAGTACGGGATATTTTTCAGGTAATGGACCCTCCATAGGAGCTGTGCAATTTTGATAATAACTTTGATTTGACGAAGATTGAAATAGAGAGAAACAAAAGGATATCGAAAAAGAGATACATAGATAGTAGAGCAGTATTTTGGTTTGAGCCACTTACGTGTTCAATTTGTATCCTATTCAAAAACCGTGGCAAAACTCATTTTCAATTTACAAAAAGGCTTTATTTACGCATAGTTATATTTCGCCAGACTGCCCATTATCACGGAATTTGAATAGGATACTTCAATTTGTCGATTGATATTTGCATGTTTTGGGTATTATTTGTCTCAGCCCTGTGGCCATTCCCCTCTCTAAATGACTTTAAAACAAAAAACTCTTAAAGGACTTACCTGGAGCGTCGTTGATAACTTCGCCAACCATGGACTAAGTTTTGTGATTGGGATTATACTGGCCCGATTGCTTTCGCCCCAGGAATTTGGGTTGATTGGGATGTTGACCATTTTTTTGGCCCTGTCCCAGGTATTTGTCGACAGCGGATTTACCCAAGCCCTGATTCGTAAGCAAGACTGCACCAATCAAGACTATTCTACGGTCTTTTACTTCAATCTGATTGTGGGTCTATTCGTATATGCCGTCTTGCAGCTCTCCGCTGGGATCATCGCTGACTTTTACAACGAACCCCGATTGGTATCTTTGGTTCAGGTTTTAGGCCTCTCTTTGGTTATCACCAGCGCAGGCCTTATCCAACGCATTATTTTAACCAAACGTATCGATTTCCGAAAGCAGGCTCGAATATCCGTTGTTGCATCAATTCTGTCTGGGGTTGTCGGCATCTGGATGGCCGTTGCAGGATTTGGTGTATGGAGTCTGGTCTGGAAAACTCTGACCTTAAACCTTTGCACCACGGGACTTCTATGGCTCGGCGCTATGTGGCGGCCTGGTCTTCACTTTAATTTTGACTCTTTCCGGGAAATGTTCGGGTTTGGGTCCAAGCTCTTGGCTTCCGGAATCATTGGTATAGCAAGCGAAAACATCTACCTTCTGGTCATTGGAAAAGTCTTTTCTGCACAAGCGCTGGGCTATTACACCCGGGCCGATCAATTCGCCAGGCTGCCAGCCATGAACCTGAACAGTGTGATACAGCGCGTTAGCTATCCGGTCATGTCCACCCTTCAGGACGATCCAGCCAGACTTAAGAGTGCCTACAGGAATTTTATCAAAAGCACTATGCTTCTTTCCTTCACTCTTATGATCGGCCTGGCGGCCGTGGCCGAACCCCTGGTGCTGGTCATGGTCGGTGAGAAATGGCGTCCATGTATACCATTTATGCAGATGTTATGCTTCGTGGGTATGCTCTACCCTCTGCACGCCTTGAATCTCAATATGCTCAAGGTGAAGGGCCGTTCAGATCTCTTTTTACGCTTGTCCATTATCAAGCAAATCTTCATTATACCCACTGTCATTCTGGGAATCTCGATCGGCATCAAGGCTATGATATTTGGGATGATGGCTAATTCTATTATTGCCTATTTTCTAAACAGCTATTGGTCAGGCACGATGGTCAATTACCATTTTAAGGAGCAACTGCGGGACATTGCGCCATGTTTCCTGGTTGCTCTATTTATGGGAGTGGTTGTTTATGTTGTTGGCATTTTTTTGCCATTTCATCCTGGGATGACCTTATTACTTCAGATTTTAACCGGAACCGCTGTTTTTTTCGTCCTTGCCTGGTTAACCAAATTGTCTGCATTTATGGCACTGCATAAAATTGTCATGGAAAGAATGAACAAGAAAGCGAGGCAAACATTTTGAAACAGTTAAAAACAGAAGGGCAGATCATGAGCAATTGGAAAAATCAGGGAAAGCCGCTCGTAAGTGTGGTCTGCATCACTTACAATCACGAACACTATATCAAAGACGCCATTGAGGGCTTTCTCATCCAGGAGACTCGATTTCCCTTTGAAATTATCATCCACGATGACGCTTCCACAGACGCAACGGCAGAGATTTCCCGACAATATGCAGAAAAATACCCAAATATTATCAGGCTCATCCTTCAAGAAGAAAACCAATATTCCCAAGGGAAAAATGTCCTTCCGATAGTCTTTGCCAAGGCAAAAGGCGAATATGTTGCATTATGTGAAGGCGATGACTACTGGACAAATGAAAACAAGTTGCAGATACAGGTAGACTTTATGGTGGCCAACCCGGAATGCTCGTGGTGCTTTCATTCAGCAAAATGTATTCACATGGATAGGACTGGTATACAGACCGTTATGAAACCAAGACAATTCTTTAAAAGTAATAAGTCTACCATAAAGCATGTTATTTTGAGGGGAGGTGGATTCTACCCCACCGCATCAGCCATGTTCCGATCTCACTCAATTAAAGACCTACCTGATTTTTATTTTAGTGCACCGATCGGTGATGCTCCTTTGGCCCTCCTTGCGTCCAGTAAAGGTTCTGTAGGATATCTTGATGAAATCATGAGTGTTTACAGAATGAATTTAGCTGGTTCATGGTCTAATCGAAAAAATCAGGAAGCTGGTAGCTGGGATAATTATTTAAATACTCATAAGAAAATAGAAAAATATCTTCAGGAATTTAACGTGTACTCTGGATTCAGGTATGAAAAATATTTGAAATCAAGGATTATTCATCTCAAATGCTTTCTTTTTTGGCGTGCCTTATCACTGCCAGTCGATATGTATTCTATAAATCAACGTTTGCAGAGAGTGAAGGCCATTGATTTACAATGCGAAGTGGGTTACTTAATAAAATTCATTTTCCGGGCAAGCTGGACTCTCTTAAGTATACTGACAAAAAAATTACACAAAAAATAATAATTAAAAGCATGTAAATACCAAGAAGAACTAAATCATAGAGGATTTTCCCCACGGATTTCGAACACTTTTTTATATAAACATTTTAGATCTGTTTGACTGTTTGACGCAGAATAAAAAGCAATAAGAATAAACACACAAATATTATGAATAAGAAAATTAGGTTGAATATTGGTGGTGACCTTTGTCCGAACAAATCTACAAAAAAATTCATCTCTATTGAATTTCTTTCTAAAATTTCAACTAATATTTTCAACCATAGCGATTTATCCATCGTAAACCTTGAATGCCCCTTAACCACTCAGGAGAATTGCATTTTAAAAACCGGTCCTTGCCTAAAAGCGCATCCTAATTCGATCAAACTGCTTACTTCAATGGGAATTCAACTTGTTACCTTGGCGAATAACCATATCCGCGATTATGGCGATGCAGGTGTCTGTGACACGCTTGAGCTATGTAGTGCACATGGGATTGACACAGTGGGTGCAGGTGAATCACTCGATAAAGCAAGAAAAACATACTACCGAAAAATCAAGGGGCGTTGCTTGGCTATCATAAACGTGGCAGAAAACGAGTTCGCAAATGCAAGGCGGGAAAAAGGTGGTGCCAACCCTTTCGATATAATTTCCCTAATTGAAGATATCCGCGAGTCAAAAAAAAATGCCGATCATGTGTTGTTGATTATGCATGGCGGTCTAGAACATGTTCACTACCCCAGCCCTCAATCGGTGAGGCTATTGCGATTTCTGGCCGACCAAGGACTGACCGCTATCATTCGTCATCATCCTCATACCGTTCAGGGATATGAAGTATGGAAAGGAACTCCGATTTTTTACAGCCTTGGAAATTTCCTTTTTTTTCCAAGGAAGAACCCTCGACTACATGGATCCGATGGGATAGTTGTATCGCTGATAATTTACCCAAAAGATGACTGCACTTTTCAGATTCACCCCTTAGAAAAAATCAAAAACGAACCAGCTATGCAAATGCTTGAAGGGGACATTAAAACTGCCTATCTGGAACGATTAGAACATTATTCAAGTGCATTACATGATCCAGTGAAATTACAAAATGAGTGGCATAAAATTCTAAAAGAAAAAAAGCAAGATTACCTAGGGCTTTTAAGCACACCAAGCTACTTTTTATTTCGTGTGGCTCGAAAACTCAATTTCTTATCACATATTTCACCCACTAAACGGACAAAAATTTTTTACGAAAACTATTTACGATGTGAAGCGCATCGGGAAGCACTTTTAGATATATTAGAAATTGAGAAATAGTACATTTTAGTTTTCCAAAAAAATATTCAAGAACTAAATAACAAATGTGTTCTAAAAAGCAAATTAGCTATGCCAACCAATTTACCAACACAAATTATTAATCTTTCGCCGCTAAAATTTTCTTTTTATCGAACAGTATCCCTTTTATTTTGTTTTACTCTTGTTTTTTTGGAAATTGTAGACTTTTCAATTCACCTTGGATATGTGAACTCGCATCCCATCATAAAACCTATTCTTAGAGGCGCTTTCTTATTTATTTTTATCTGTTGTATATTCGATATTGACATAATACATAAAAATTTAACTCACTTTGCATTTATACCTTTGACATTACTTGCATTTATTTTTTTTACTTATGCATTAGCAGAAAAAAATATTTTAAATTCACTTTACTACGTTACAAGGATTCTTTTTTGGATATGCGGCACAATCTTTGTTTATAGAATGCTTATTACAGGTTCAATAAACAAAAAAAACATAGAAAATACCATAAATGCAATTATTATTATTTACTCTATATTTATATTTTATATTTTTTTCATATCTGGCGCGAGATTTTCACAAAATATTGGCATATATACGCTTTTGTGGTGTGTACCTTTCCTGATGATCCAAGAAAGATCAAAAAGCAAAACCCTCCTAATAGGTTTAGCTTACTGGACTATTTTTATAACATTTAAAAGAGGTGCATGTTTTGCTTTAATATTGTCTTCATTTATATATGCTTTATCCTATTCTTTCCTTGAAAGAAACATTAAAGCAACATTTAATTGTTTATTAATTATTCTTATTTTGTTATTATTATTTATTGTATCCTTAAAAATTGTACAACAAGTAAGACCTCAATTTTTCGATCGCAGAACGGCTGATCTTTCAAATAAAGAAACAATAGGATCAGGACGTGGATCATTTTATCCAATGCTTTTTAGTCATTACTTAAATCATTCAAATCCGATCAATTTTTTTCTTGGTTTTGGAAGTAGAAGTGTTCAAAAGCTGACGCCAGGAGAAATTTACGCGCATAGCGATTGGCTACAAATATTACATGATTTCGGTTTATTAGGTATGATTTTGTTTTTTGGGTTACATATTTCAATCATAAAATTGATCTATAAAAGCTTCAAAGCCAAATTTAGATATACGCCAGCTTTAATTATGAATTATACCATGTTTTTCCTATTAAATATTTTTTCTGGAATGGTATTTTTCCCAACATCTATATTTTTTGGAATGTTTATCTCATTATATTACTATTTGTGGGTTGAAAAAACAAAAATTGTTTCAAATAGAAATGACCACCTCCGCGTTAGTAAAACCCAAGACGATAAGGAAAAATCATCCTTTGGACTCTCCTTATAACTATCTGGAACAGCAATGAGCCCAAGGGAGTTGTTGTTCTCGGAGGTCTTCCGGTCAAGATTACCATGTATCCTGATTAGTGCTTTTGCTTTTTCTGATTAAAACCCATATCAAATCACGATGCTACCTTTTACAATTTAATAAAGGACGTAACAATTGAATTTTCAAAATAGCATAAAAAGGAAGATTAAATTCTTATTAAATCAGGTTCAACTGTATAAGAAGGAGCTCAAGTCTTCAATCAAAATAGCGATGAAAAACAAATTATTTTGCTATAGTAAGGGCTTTTTAAGCGAATCGTATATTTTGTATGATTTAAAAAATAATGATTATTCTTATTTTTTGTCCGATAAAAATAGATTTCTTAATGCACCTAATATCAACTCAATGAATACATCTATCCTGGATAATAAGTTGATTTTTTGTATTCTATTTAAAAACGTCACAGAAATTGTTAAACCACTATCATTATTGCGCTATAAAGAAATGTATTTATTCCCAAAAATGGATAGATTTTCAAGTGCCAACTTGGATGAGGTAGTTTTCCAACTTTTTGATACTACTGATAACGATTTCATACTAAAACCGATATGTGGTGGAGGGGGGAGTGGTATAAGCAAGATTACAATTAATATTAAAAATGGAAAAACATTACTTTTGGGTTTATTAAATAATAAAAGAATAGAGGAAGGTTTTTTATTATATCAAAAATATGAACAAAAAGGATTTTCACATAACATATATCCCGATACTCTGAATACTCTTCGAATTCTAACAATGATAGATCCTATCGATCACAAGCCATTTATTGCTGCCGCTGTTCATCGATTTGGCACGGAACAGTCAGAGGTCGTTGACAATTGGTCATCAGGAGGCTTATCAGCATCAATTAATATCGAGAATGGAAAATTGACAGATGCCATTCAGTTTCCTCAAAACAATAAATTGATTTCACATATTGTACATCCTGATTCCTTTGAAAAAATTGAAAATGAAACTGTCCCAAATTGGGAAAAAATCGTTTCGACTGTCCTTGATTTGGCAAAAAGTATATCATTCTTACCTTACGTTGGGTGGGATATCGTCCTATCTGATGATAAAATTTTGATTTTGGAAGCAAATAGCAATTCTGATGTGAATTTATTGCAGGTTCATGAACCGTTGCTGATGAACCCTAAAGTGAAAGCATTTTATCAGTACTATGGGATTTTATAAATGGGCGGATTTATCTTATATAATAAGGTTTTTGAAACTACTTTCGATATTCAGGTTGGTATACAATGTTTTATAGAGAAAGGGTTTAAGAAGCATAAACAATATACTTTAAATGATTACGTCCTCATCAGTTTCTCCAAACAGTTGGTTCAAAATGAAAACATTTGGGAAGATAACGCTCGTAACAAGATATTTGTTTTTGGGACATTAATATATCGCGGCAATGACTATACTAATAGTAAATCCGAATTTCTAAGTGATATTGTTAACCAACATGTTGATTTAGCTAAATTAAAAGGGACCTTTTCAGCATTCATTGATTTAAAAGGAAAAATTTTTTTTATTACAGATGCATTAAATCAATACAAAATATATTACATTGAAGGGAAAAATGTTATTTGTTCATCATTTTTAGCATTACTCTCGCTATATCGCGAGAAGTTTAGACTAAACAAGAGCATTCTCTTCGAAAATTTGACAACAGGCTGTATTTGGGGTGATGAAACGATTTTAAAACAAATCAAAACCTTCCATTACTTACTGACAGAAAAATTTGTGGATAATGTAATTGTTTTAAAAAACACCAAAATTGCACCTCCAAATTTTGAGCAGAAATCATTTCGCACTGGCATAGATAATAGTTTGGGACAGTTGAAAACTGCCTTATTAGAAGTAGCCAATTATGTTAGTCATTATAAAGTTGATTTGGGACTCTCTGGTGGGTTTGACAGCAGACTTTTGTTAGTACTATGTATTAAATATTTCAACTCAATGAATTTATCAATTCATTCGAATTGGAAAAGGAAACCAGATTCTGACCTTGAAATTGCTCGAACAATTGCTCAAAGAACAGGATTGAATTATAGAGAAATTCCAGTTTTAGAATATTTTGAAATGTCGCCGAGTCAGTTATTAGAGAACATACATCATGCAATGCTGTTTTATGATGGCCAGATAAGGGTCAACCATTCCTGGATACACGAGTATAGGACATCAAACTATCGAAAGAAAATATTGGGGTCATCAAAGTTTGGTATGTCTGGGCTGGGTGGTGAGCAATTTAGGAATTCTTATTCTTATGCATTTGATAGAGTTGACAAGCGTAAATTTATTTCAAGTCATGTTATTGGTGCCTTCAATATTGACTGCATAATTCAGCAGAACTTAATTACTAAATTAGCAGATCGAATTATTGACCGAGCACAACATATTTTAGATATAGATATAGAGAAAAAAAAATTGTCGTTTTTAGAAATTCAACGGTTTTATTCTGAGCTGTGGGTAATTTTCGGACCGGGTATAAGAGATCACATTGAAAATCAAATTTCCTTCTATTATAGTCCTTTCATAAATGATAAATTATATCATTGTAGCTATTCAAATCACAAACTTCTAGGTATCGATGGGAAGTTAGAAGCAGCATTAATTAAAACAATTAACCATGATATTGCCAGCATAGAAACAAATTACGGAAAAAATTTTAATACATTATCAAAAAGCCATATATTGAAATTATATCTTAAAAATTTTGCTACACAAAAAATCAAATTATGGATAAAAGAAAAAGAATATTTTAACCAGTATGAACAGAGAATTGTTCGATTTAAACTGCATAGTAAAATTAAAAATTTAATAAATATTTTCAAGGACATTGGCCTTTCCATAAATGTTGATAAATTTATTATAAATGAAATTAACTTCAGCCATGTTTTGTCAATTGCTTATTTACTACAAACATTTTCTCATAAAATAGACTTAAATGAATAATCACTACTTTCCAGTTTGTTTTTTTTAACTCTGTAACTACTTCAGATGTAAATAATTTTAAGTTTTTTATTATTAATAAAATGAGTTAGGCTTTTTATATGAAAAAGAAATATACTTTTGCTATTCTAAAAAATGAGGATCCTTATGATCACCATAATTGGGTCAAAGCGTGTGAAAGGTATGCAAATTATGTAGCTTTTTTTATTATCGATCTTTCAAAAGCTACATGGCTGAATGAAATTAAAAAGCATTCATTTGATTGTCTTTTGGCAAAACCGGGCGCTAAGACAAGCCTTTTTAGACAATTATATCAGGAAAGATTAGAAATACTTGTTGATGAACTTAGATACAACGTATTTCCATCGTTGAATGAGATTAAACTATATGAGAACAAACGTTTTTTTTCTTATTGGCTGCAAGCTAATCAACTTCCCCATCCAAGGACGATTGTTTTCTATAACAAGCAAGAGGCAATGGAGCATATTTGTACGAGAGAATTTCCCTGTGTTGGCAAAATGAATATTGGTGCATCCGGGGATGGTGTAGTAATTTTAAAAAATGCCATTGAAGGGAGAGAGTATATTGAAAAAGCTTTTTCAAAAGGGTTGCATAACCGGACATGTCCTAAGTTCTTTCAAAAAAATTTGATCCTTAAAAAAATTCAAAAGTTGCTCGAACCCAAAAAGACAATGAATCGACTAAAAACCTATCGGGCAATAGCTCATGATACACAATTTGGCTTTGTCATTCTTCAAGATTTTATTTCGCACAATTTTGAATGGCGAGTAGTTAGGATTGGCAATTCCTTTTTTGCCCACAAAAAAATAAAGACGGGAATAAAGGCAAGCGGCAGTCTCATTAAAGCCTATGAGAATCCTCCGCAAGAGCTGCTCCATTTCGTTAAAGAGTTAACTGATAGGTTCGGTTTTTTTTCCCAAGCTGTCGATGTTTTTGTAGGCAATGATGGCAACTATCTTATAAATGAGATGCAGTGTATTTTTGGCCAGTCAGACGCATTTCAAATGAAAGTTGATGAAAATATTGGAAGATATGTTTATAGAAATAGCCAATGGGATTTTGAGAAAGGTAGTTTTAATGAAAACGCTAGCTATAATTTAAGGTTAAAGACTGCTATTGAAATGTTTTGTAAAGGGAATAAATGATATTCTTTTTATTTGAATAAACATCGAAAAGAATTTTATTTCCAAGGGGCAGGGTATAAACCTTCGCCTTTAGGCGGAAATGTCTTTAGCAAATTATTCCCAATGTGTTAGCGAAATGTGTATAATGTCCTCCACTAATTCTTTAAGGAGGGCAGAAATGAGCAAAGAGCGTTATCGAAGAGGAGCACATACGGTCACTGATTTCAAGTACCACTTTGTATGGAAAACCAAATATGGTTACAATGTTTTGAAGAAAGATCTTGCCCTGCGTTTGCGTGATATAGTCAGAGAAATATGTTCAGAACATCGGATGGAGATAATCAAAGGTAATGTTCGTTCGAATCACATCCATGTTTTGATCAGTGCTCCCGCACATCTTTCACCGGCAAAAATCACCCAATATTTAAAAGGGAAAAGTTCATATCGTTTACAGAGAGAGTTTCCTGAATTGCGTAAAACGTATTGGGGTCGCCATTTATGGGCACGTGGGTATTTTGGTTCCACAGTAGGTGCTGTAACCGAGGCTCAAATTAAGCAATACATCGAAAATCAGTCTGATGAAGCTGGTTCTTTTAAAGTATGGGATGAACCGGAAGAGGAAGAATCTGACGGCTCAAGCTTCCAGTCGGATTCATCCGAATAGTTTAGATGGCTTTAGCCTTAACGGGCGTTTACGCCCAAAACAAACTACCGGCTTTAGCCGGTAAGTCATTGACTTTTGATTTTGAATATATCCCGGGTTTCGGATTCAAATTTTGCGCAACCACACCTTTTCAACAATATATTAATCTGCTATAATATAAATTAGTTAACCAAAACATTTCCGAAAAAAAGGATATATGAGAATCTTGTTTGTTGTCAATACTTATCCAGATGAAAACAACATGGCGGCTGAACCTTTTGTCAAGGCCCAGATCGACTCCGTTCGCAAAACCGGAATCGATGTCGAGGTTTTCAATGTCAGGGGCGGCGAATCCAAACTGAATTATTTGAAGAGCGTGCGGAGGGTCCAAAGTCTTGTGAGTCGGGAACCTTTCGACCTCGTGCACGGTCACTATGTCTATTCTGGATGGATAGCTGCTCTTCAGAAAAAGGTTCCGTCTGTGGTTTCGTTTATGGGTAGCGATTTGCTAGGATCGCCAAAATTGGATGGGCGGCTACAGTTTAGAGGATATATTGATATCTGGCTTTCAAGATTACTTCAATATTTTGTAGACGGAATTATCGTAAAATCAAGCAAAATGCAGGATGTTTTAGTAAAAAAATCAAAAAGCCTTGTCCTCCCAAATGGTGTTGATTTCGATCTTTTCAGGGAAATACCGAGAAGCGACGCACGCACAAAACTGGGGCTTAACAGTCGAACAAAATATATTCTATTTGCTGGCAATTACAAAATTTCAAGAAAGGCATTTTATGTGGTTGAGGATGCAGTCAAGATCTTGAAAAGCAGAGGGGAAAATGTAGAATTGCTTTTGGCCTATGGCCTTCCGCATGATCAGATCCCCTTTTTTATGAATGCTGCAAATATATTGGCGTTGCCTTCGATCCATGAAGGTTCTCCAAACGTAATCAAAGAGGCCATGGCTTGCAATCTTCCAATTGTGGCGACAGATGTGGGGGATGTAAAAAAGGTTATAGGCGGGACAGAGGGTTGTAGAATCGTTGATCGTGACTCTGAAGAATTTGCAAAGGGCATCAGGGAAATTCTAAGCACTATTGAGAGAACAAAAGGAAGACAGGCAATCGAACATCTTCGAATAGAAAAAGTCGCACAGCAATTGGTTGATTTTTACGAAGATGTATTGAATGCAAAGACCTGCCGGAAAGTATGAGCTGTCTCATTATCGGTAACCATACCCAAGGCCTGGGCATCTTGCGCAGTCTTTCTGGAACGGGTGCGAAGGTGCACCTGGTCAACGACCAGCAAATCGCCTTGGCCCGATTCTCAAGATACTTGACGGGATACCATTTCCTCAAACGCAATACCTTGAAAGCCATTTACCGGCCCGAAAACGCTGAACGGCTTCTGGCATTCATCCATCAACTTATTCCGAAGGGCGCGGGCTGGCCGGTTTTTTGTGTCAACGAAGACCTGGTCTACTTCCTTCACCAGAACCGCGATGCCTTTGAAGACCGACTGGGGATCCCTTCCAACCCGATACTCTCGATCATCGACAAATACCAATTCGCAAAGGAAATGGAAAAATTGGGGATCAATACCCCCAAAACCTATCTTCTCTCAAGCTTTGATCAGGACCTGCTGAAAAAAGGTCCATACCTTTGCAAGGGCAGAATTGGCAACCATTTTCGGAATGTAACCAGTCTAAAGGGTCTGCAGGTACACGACCACAGCGATTTGGAATCGATTCAACGCGCAATCAGATGTGATCATGTGGCGGACGATATCCTTGTTCAGGAGAAACTCCAATGCAACGACAAGGTCTTGAGTTCCTGTGGGTTTTCGGTTAAGGGGGAGTTAATCTGCCATTTCCAGTATGTCAAGTTGCGTCAGCACCCGGATGAATTCGGGACCGGGACCTTTCTGAAAAGCATCCAGGACGAGCGACTAACAGAAATAAGCCTCAAAATATTGAAACATTTTTCGTATACAGGGATTTTTGAAATAGAATTTATCAGAGATGGGGATGGATCTTACAATGTTCTGGAGATAAATCCTCGAACTTGGAAATCAATCAATTACGCGACTGATTGCGGGCAGAATTTATGTCGTGCCTATTGCGATTATCTGATCAGGGGAATAATGCCTGATAGGAATTTTAATTACGAGGTGGGAAGATACTGGGTTCATCTAAGTACGGATGTCTTGATGCTTCTCAAAAACACACAGCGCTCTGGGTACAAAAGAAACATGTCTTTTTGTGTTTTGGATGCCAGGGACCCGCTTCCCTTCTTGATGGAAACCCTGTTGATGCCGCTGATACTCCTGAAAATATGATGCCGCGTAAACCCGTTAATATTCCTTACAATAATAAATATATCCACTACTACATCCCAAATACAGAGTTATGTTCTGTTACAAGCCTTTTTGGACTTAAAAATAAGCATAAATATATTGAGCAATATTTTCAAGAATATTCCCAAAAGAAATACATCCTAATTACTTTTTCCGGGAGAAGTGCCTTATATCTTGCATATAAGGCAATAGGTATAAAGGGTGAGGTTATTACCTCTCCACTTACCTGTTTGACTGCGATCTTACCGATGATTCATGCTGGCAATAAGCCGATTTTTAATGATATTAATCCAAACACGTTGACTATGGACAACGATAATCTATCAGTCGCAAAATCTGCTTATACCATCGCAATACAACCCATACATTTTGGTGGGATTCCATGTGACATGGACAAGATTGTTCAATTCGCTCAAAATAATAATCTCTATGTGATTGAAGACTGTGCGCAAGGATTTGGTGCAGAAATAAACGATCATAAGGTTGGTACTTTGGGGGATATCTCTGTTTTTTCACTCGCTAAGAATTTATATGGGTTTTCAGGGGGTATAATCGCGACTGATAATAAGAGCATTTATGATAAGGCAAAAAGAATTCAGAATTCATTTCCAACAAAATCTGTTTTATTTTTTGCATATCGATATCTGCGTAATTTACTAAAATCATCCAATGGATCGTTTTCTGATAAATTGTACTTCTCTTTGATGAATTTAAAGGGAGCATTTACAGGTAAAAATAGTGATGATTTGAACATGAATTCTCTTTGTAATTATTTAAGAAAACCATCACGTGTAGCAACGACATTTAGTTGGCATCAAATCGGGAACTTGGAAAATTTGCACAAAAAAAGAAAGAGAAAAGCGAAACAACTATGTAATATATTAAAATCAATTAAAGGCATAACCATTCCTGATATGCATGAAGACATCAAAAGTTCTTTTGTAAAAATATACGTTTATTCGCCACAATTTGACGATGATTTCATTGTTTGGATGAATCATAATGGCATAGAAGTGAAACATTTAGAAGAAGAGTATAATGTTTTTTATCAAAAACGATTTGATAGGAACCGATTGTTCAAGGATAATGCTTCTCTTGATATATGTGATAATTACCTCAGAATACACGATAGGTTAGCAAGTATTCCACTTCATGAAAAGATGACCGATCAAGATTTTTATTTTATAAGAGATAAAATTGGCCAATATATCAGCAACAAATGAGGTTGCACAAAAAGTTTAGAGGAAAAGTCTCATGAACACGGGAAAAAGGAAAGCGCTTCTGGTTACTTTATCTTCATATACATTTGATGCAAGAGTAAAAACATATGGCCATTATCTGAAGGAAAATGGGTATAAAGCTTTTATTGTCAGTGCAAAAGATGAGACACAGGGCCGTGATGTTATCGGAGACGATATGGTCAACATCAGGGTTATTAAGAAATTTCGTGGGGCATCTCTTGCTCTTTATTTTCTATATTATCTAAAATTTTTTTGCTTAAGCTTGATCGCCATTTCAAGATTAAGTTTGAAAGCCAAATTTCAGTTTGTTCATTATAATAACGCACCCAATTTTATCATATTTGCTTGCATATTGCCTAAGCTGATGGGGGCCAAAATCATTCTTGACAATCATGATTTGGTAACATCTTTATTTTCCTCCAAATTCGAAGGTAAGCGCTTAGGGCCTATTTTGCTTCGACTTCTTCATCTCGAACAAAAGCTGTCCATGGGCTTTGCCGATCATGTGATCACGGCTGATCATAACCAGAAGGATGCATTGGTAAAGGCTGGGATTCCCAAAACAAAGATCACGGTTATTCTGAATGTTGCCAATGAAACATGGTTTAAACCGGCAAAAACAATGCGGAATGATCATGAATTCAGATTAGTCTACCACGGCACAGTGGCCGAGAGGCTTGGCCTGGACGTAGCCATTCGGGCTATTGGTTTGGTCAGGGAAAAAATTCCGAACATTTGTTTTCACCTGATTGGAAAAGGGGATTTTCTGGATCCATGTTTGAAGCTCATTGACGATCTTGTTCTTTCTGAGATTGTTTTGCCCAGTAAATGCTTTTACCCGGTTGAAAAACTTTCTGATATCATCAATACCATGGATGTGGGCGTAATTCCCAATCGAAGGACCCCTGCTACAGATTTATACATGCTTCCTGTAAAACTGCTGGAATATGTTTACATGCAAATGCCGGTTATCGCTCCCAGGTTAAAAATAATCGAACGCTACTTTGACGAGGATATGATCATGTTTTTTGAGCCGGGCGACCATGTTGAGTTGGCGCGGTGTATTGTGGAGCTTTATGAAAATCCAGAGAAAAGAAATTCTTTGGTCAAAAATGCCAATAAGTTCATTAAAAAACACAACTGGAAAACTCAGGAGAAAGAATATTTGAAACTGATTGGCTGATTATCTCCCAGCATCACACACACTGATCCAAAGGCTTCGTCAATGGCCGTGCGAGAAATATTCTATGTCCTGAAACCAGTTGTCCCAAGACGGCTCCAGCTTTTCTTGCGGAAACAACTGGTACTGCAAAAGCGAGGCTGTTGTGCAGACATCTGGCCCGTAGACACAAGAATCAACGGGCTGCCGGAACATTGGCGCGGTTGGCCGGAAGAAAAACAATTCGCCCTCATCCTTACCCACGATGTAGACACCGAAACAGGTCAAAAAAAATGCCGGGGTTTAATGGAATTGGAAGAAACCCTCGGGTTTCGATCCTCTTTCAATTTTGTACCTGAAAGATATAGTGTTGATGCAGCATTACGGCGCTCATTGACCGACAACGGATTTGAGGTTGGCGTTCATGGCCTCAACCATGATGGAAAACTCTATGAATCCAGAAAAACCTTTCAAAAGCGGGCAGCAAAGATCAATGCCTACCTGAAAGAATGGAATGCCGTCGGATTCCGGTCCCCTGCTATGCATCACAATTTGGAATGGATCCATGATTTGGATATCGAATATGACGCATCTACCTTTGATACTGATCCCTTTGAACCCCAACCGGATGGTGTTGGTACTATTTTTCCTTTTTGGGTAAAGGGTAATGGCAATCAAAAAGCGTATGTTGAACTTCCTTACACCCTTCCCCAGGATTTTACCCTTTTTATTTTAATGAAAGAAAAAAACATCGACATCTGGCAAAAAAAACTGGACTGGATTGCGAAGCATGGCGGCATGGCGCTGATTAACACCCATCCAGATTATATGAACTTTGGCCAGGGGAAGATGGGGTTGGAGGAATATCCGGCGGACTATTATAGGGAGTTTTTGGAATATGTGAAGGGGAGATATGAAGGGCGGTATTGGCATGTGCTGCCTAAGGAGATGGCGAGGTATTGGGTAGAGAAGGATTAGCCACAGACCCACACAGACTGACACGGACAAAAAAAGGTCTTCGCTAACGCGATAAAGGGATTATGCTGGGATAAAGAACAGAACAATGCTGGAATGCTGGGATAACAAATTATGCTGGAATAACAGATAATGCTGGAATGCTGGGATAAGAGATAATGCTGGGATGCTGGGATAGGGGATAAAAACAATGCTGGGATAAGGGATAATGCTGGAATGCTGGGATAAGGGATAATGCTGGAATGCTGGGATTGTGTGAAGGAAAGATGAAATGAGGTATGCGAGGTTTGAGGATTTGCCGTGTTGGCAGAAAGCGAGAGAGTTATGCCGGGCGGTGTTCAAGGTTATTAATCAGGGGCCGTTCTCAAAAGATTTTGGTTTGAAAGATCAGATTTGGAGGGCTGCGGGCTCTGCGATGGATAACATAGCCGAGGGTTTTGATGATATGTCGACGAAGGAGTTCATCAGGTTTCTGGGCTATGCATTGCGGTCCTGTAGCGAAGTCCAGTCGCAGCTTTACCGGGCATTGGATTGCCGGTATATCAGCAAGGAAGATTTCAACCACATTTACCAACTGGCGGCAGATTGTCGTATGCAGACCAAGGCGTTTAGGGGGTATTTGAGGAAAAAGGGATAAAGAGATAATGCTGGGATAACAGACTATGCTGGGATAACAGACTATGCTGGGATAAAGAACAGAACAATGCTGGAATGCTGGGATAAGGGATAATGCTGGGATAAAGAACAGAACAATGCTGGAATGCTGGGATACTGGGATGCTGGAATGCTGGGATAAGAGATAAAAAATAATGCTGGAATGCTGGGATAACAAATTATGCTGGAATATATTGAGTATTTCGAGGCTTAAAATTTGAGCCTGACGCCGAAATTGGGCAAAAGAGGACGTTTTGCAAAGGTTTCGATCCATGAGGCGCAGATATTGAACTACTTGAAAGCTACAGGATTCAAGATTGAATTGCTGATCAACTTCAAACATCCGAAGGCGGAGATTAGGAACGGGGACGAAATAACTTCCCCAAGTAGGCGCATAGATTTGGGTCAAATTTGTTCGATCTCAAATCACAAAAGTTGATGGAATAGCGAGCTATTTCAATATTTTTGGGATTTGAGATCGGGCAAAGGTGGCCGGAAGCTGTGATGCATAGTTGGGGAAGTTATTTCGTCCCCGTTCCTTAAAAGGTTTGTGTTTTAGCTACGGACTGACAGGGACGTTTGGGGATTAGTCACAGACCCACACAGACATTTCAGCCGAGCGACCCGCTCGGCCAAAAGCTCTCGTCGCTCTCGCTTTGGCAAATCAGGCTGGGCGACACAAAAACTGAACGCTCTTACAGGGCAGGTGGGGTAAAAATTATGATAAAATATCGTTTGGATTTTGCTAAGAAGTATCTTGATGATGCCATCGAATTATTTAACAACAAAAAATTCAATAGTTCCGCATCAATGGCTACTCAAAAGAGCCTGGCAGAAGCTGTTACAAAATTTGTAGATTCTCTTCATCACAAATATCCAGGAATAAAAATAGAGCTGATTTCAAAGTATGAAGATGAAGATTTTACCTTTGAGATATCTATTCCGAAAAATCTTCCTATTGATCAGGTTGAAGAAACATGCCACGTGGAGTGCATCAAAGCTGAGGATGAGTATGATCTGTTTATTCTTCCTAAGGTCGTTTATGAGCAATAAGAGGTAAATTGGTCACGCCTACACTTTTGACAAAAAAGTATTGGACATGGATTTCCCCAGTACGATCTCCCGGACCTATGGGGCAGGCACGGATTAACACTGACAGCGTTGGGATTAGCCACAGACCCACACGGACTGACACGGACAAAAAACGTCTTCGCTAACGCGAAAAAGCCAAAGCGTAAGAGTCGCGTTTACATTCTTTACAAAGCGCAAAGCGTGTGGAGCACAGCGTAGATGGCAGATAATTGAGGAATAAAACAAATTGGTATGACCAATAGATGTGGGTTTAAGAAAAATAGGAGTTAAAAATGATACGGATAGCTGAAATAAAAAAGGAAATTGAAGAATTGCCTAAACAGGAATATGTCAATTTAGAGGCTTTGTAAATGCATAGGACGAGTTCTCGGTTTTGGAAATGCTTTGATAAGCTTCCAGTATGCCGCTATTGCAGCGAGTATAAGACTGGCAAATGAAAGCCTAACGAATAAGAATTCATGTTTTGCGAAGCCAAAACATAATGCTGGGTTAAACAAGGATTAGCCACAGACGCACACCGACTCACACAGATAAAGAACTTAAAAAGAAAAATATTAGACACGGATTTCACGGATTAACACTGTATGAAATAAAGTTACTGCCCGAAGGGCTTGGGTGTTGGGAGAATTTGCTTTACGAAATTCTTACAACAGACAAAAGAAAGAATAAACCGTGTAATCTGTGTGTCGCTGCAAGCGACCCGTGTCAGAGAATATCTTTTAGACACAGATTACAAGGAAGGAGTCGAAACTTTACAAAATGAAGTATCAAGAGCTGACTCATCAAGTCATTGACGCTGCTTATAGCGTGCACAAAATCTTAGGGTATGGGTGTTGAGATTCACGAAGTTCAGTTGGTTAATTATCTGAAGGGTACAGGGATTGAAGTGGGATTGTTGATTAACTTTGGGCCTTCGGTACAGGTCAAGAGGAAAGTACTTGATTCTGCATGAACTGGCAAAAAAAAAGAAAAATATTAGACACGGATTTCACGGACCCGCCTGCCATTGCAAGGCACGGGCGGGCAGGTTAACACGGTGTGAATTAGCCACAGGCAAAAAAGACTGGGATGCTGGGAGGTTAGGAGGATTGAATACATCTTATTTGTAATGTTGAGTATAAAAGGAGGTCATAAAATGAATGGGTCAACATTAGAAACAATAGAAAAAGAAGCTGCAAGTCTTTCAGTTGATGACCATATAGAGTTGATTGAAGTGCTAGTTCATCAATTAAGAAAAAAGAGCGTTTTAGTACAACAAAAGCTTGACTGGAAAGAATTATACGGTCTTGGAAAAGATTTATGGCAAAAAGAAGATGCGCAAAATTATGTAAATAAACTCAGAGAGGATAGAATATGAATCTTTCAGACGAACTCGCACAGCTTAATACTATATTCATTGATACAGCACCGATTATTTACTATATTCAAGCGCATCCTCAATTTGGTCCTCTTGCAAAAGAAGTCGTGTATTCCTTTCAGGCAGGAAATATCAGCGCTTTTTCGTCTGTTATAACACTTGTTGAAGTTTTACCCAAACCAATTGAAACAGGAAATGAAAATTTAGCAAGAAAATTTGCAGAATTTCTAAAAACAGGAAAGAATATCAGTTTGCTGGATATTTCAATAAATATAGCAGAAAGAGCTGGCAAACTACGAGGACAATATACATCCTTAAAAGCAATGGATGCCATACAAATTTCAGTTGCTCTTGAAGTTAGTGCTGATGCGTTTATCACGAATGATGCTAAATTAAAACAAATTAATGAATTAAAGACTATTGTCTTAAAAGATTACTTATCTTGAGCGAGAACCGACGGAGCCCTGGTCCGGTTTAGGAGAAACTGCGGGACATAAGTAAATAGCTTGACATGTAAATAGGAAAAGACCAGGGAGTCGCCTACACTCTTGACAAAAAAAAATTAGACACGGAAGGCGGAAGGCTCTGGGCACCAAGGGTGCCGCTGAAGGCGTTAGGGCCGCTACGCTTGAGGCTAAAGGCTAAAGGGAAGAGGCTGAAGTCAGAGGTCGGAGATCAGGAGTCAGAATTCAGGAGGCGGAAGGTGAGCAAGAGAGAAGGTTAGAAGCGAAGAAGGTGAGAAAAATAGAAGGTGAGAGGTTGAGAAGTTTAGAGGGTGAAGGGAGTAAGGAATTTAGATCCGCAGATTGCGCAGATTACACAGATAAAGAACTTAAAAATGTCATCGTTTAGAGATAGAAAGAGAACTTTGAAATCTGCAAAGATAACCTTAAGCCAAAAACCTTCTGAGTTCTTTATAAAAGTTTTCGCGTGAACCTATAAAGATAACTAAAACTTCTTTTTTATCTTTTGCCATATCATATACTGCCCGATATTGGATAGCGGCATGAAAAATTTTTATATAACGGAGCCCAGGGCTAAATCCTTGAAGAAGGCTTCCTTTTTCGGATGGATCCTCTTCAAGTTCCAATAGTTCGGTTCTGATTTTGTGTCTAATATGGGCATCAAATCTCTTATATTGCTTCTTTGCACGTGGGCTTAAGTAGACATCATATTTCATGTTAAATCTCTTAACTGAACACTTTCACCCTGCTGATGGCTTTTCCACGCTTCTTTCCGCATTTCATCTAACACTTTGGCATAATCTTTATTGAGGGAGAAAAATAGATGTTCCTTTTCATCTTCACTTAGCTTGGAAGCAGCCTCGATTATCTTTTCATATGTGAGTTCTATGGCAATTTCCGGCATGATTTGGTACCTCCTAATTTGTCCATTTAAGATATTTTTATCACGATTCAGGTACGTAATCAATAGAAACATTACAGTGAGCAGTGAAGGAAGGGAAGCTCAAGGCCCCGGTTAAATAAAGAAGCAGATTTAATGGGGCAGACAGACGGACACAGACAAAGAAGTGAAAAAGAAAAAGTATTCAGACACGGATTGCACGGATTAACACGGTGTTTTTTAGTGCCGGAGGAATCAAGGCACCTTGATTCCTCCGGCATTCCAGCCCGCTGGAGCGGGAGGAAGAATATCATCTGTGTGTGTCTGTGGCAAAATGGCCTATTTCCCAGTGACTTCGTCAAATTTTACTGGGCAGGAAGGTCGGAAGATTAGAAGGTGAGGAGATGGGAGGTACTGAATGGTGAAAGCGAAAGGAAAGAACTGAAAAAGAAAAATATTTGACACGGATTTCACGGATTAACACGGTGTTTTTTAGTGCCGGAGGAATCAAGGAGCCTTGATTCCTCCGGCATTCCATCCCGCTGAAGCGGGAGGAAGAACAAGTTACGAGGAAAGTGCTTAATTTCAGAAAGATCTGAGCATTCTGCCCGAAGGGCTTGGGTGTTGGGAGAATTTGCTTTACGAAATTCTTACAACAGACAAAGAAAGAATAAACAGTGTAATCTGTGTGTTGCTGCAAGCGACCCGTGTCAGAGAATATTTTGAATGAAAAAGAAAAAGTATTTAGACACGGATTGCACGGTTTGACACGGTGTAAATTAGCCGCAGACACACACAGACATTTTCTCCTGCGGACTCCGCAGAAGAAAAAAGTGTCAATCATATCAAAAATCATCCACTATCTTATGACTGCCCACGTGTTTAAGAATAAATAGATTTTTTTTCTTTTGAAATATGCATCTGTATTTTCTATCAACATAGAATTCCCAATGATCTTTAATCCGGTGGATTTTCAGGGATGGATGTCTTGGATTTTGGGTTAAGAAACGGAGTTGTTTATCGAATTTCTTTTTGATGGTCTTTGGCAGGAGACGATAGTCTTCCCGAAGTGTTTCAGTCAAGATAATTTCTATGTCAATCATTCAGCCATTCCAGAGCGTTATCAATCTTTTTCCCGGAGAAACGAGCGTATCTACCGGCCTCCAAGTCCTCATCAGACTCACGTATTCGTTTCTGAACTTCTGGAGACTCAAAATAAGCGTACCGTTCCAATTCTTCCTGAACAGCTATATACTTTTTGTAAGAAATTTGAACAGCGCGCTTATGCCCTCTCTTATCGACCACAAAGCTGACATCTTTTTCTGTTAACAAAGTTTGCATTTTTTATCACCCAAATGTCGTTATTAATAAGTTTTATTGATGTATACAATGATTGTATATATTTTTCAAATGAATTTTTGTCGAGAAAGGGATTGGGGAATTGTTATACTTTCCAAAATTGAAAATTGTTCTGAGCGCTTTGTTAATCTTAGGGGCATTGACGGCTGGATTATATGCTGTCGTCATATTTTGGCCCGTGGCTGATGTTGAGCAAAAGGCTGAAGGCTGAAGAAAGCTGAAGAAAGCTGAAGAAGGCTGAAGGAGGCTGAAGGAAAGAACTGAAAAAGGAAAATATTAAACACGGATTTCTTGGATTAATATGGTCTGCCCGAAGGGCTTGGGTGTTGTAAGAATTTGCTTTACGAAATTCTTACAACGGACAAAGAAAAGAACAAACCGTGTAAATCCTGTGTCGCCATCGGCGACCAGTGTCAGAGGATATCTTTTAGACACGGATTGCACGGATTAACACGGTATTTTTTAGTGCCTGAGGAATCAAAAGGCACCTTGATTCCTCAGGCATTCCATCCCGCTGGAGCGGGAGGAAGGAAAGACAAAATATAGGCCGTGTAATAGGAACAAGATCAAAAGAGCTATTATCGAATCTAATAAACTCAACATTTTCATTTAGTTAAAAGTATTGCTTGATAATACAAATAATTACATATATAAATATTTAAACAATAAGTTAATCCAAAGGAGAAAAAGTTTTGCAGGTTTTAATAGATATCCCAAAAGAATTGGTTCATGCTATAAAACTTCCACCTAAAGAAATACCAACACGATTAAAAAGAGAGCTTGCTGTCCGTCTTTATATAAAAGGGTTGCTTAATTTCGGTAAAGCTCGGCAATTTGCAGGAATGACGCGTTGGGATTTTCATGATTTGTTGGGCACAGAGGGTGTTGTGCGTCGCTATGATGTTAATGATCTTGAAGATGATCTCCAAACACTGGAGGAATTGTCTTGATCGTAGTTGCTGATGCTTCAGTACTTATTGGTTTGAGCAGCATTGGTTACTTACACCTTATTCAAGATCAATTTGCCGGCAAAGTATTGATTCCCCCTGCTGTGTGGAAAGAAGTTGTAGAACAAGGTGGAGACCGCCCAGGATCACATCAAGTTTCTAAAGCCGATTGGATCAATGTTCATGATTTGAAAAATCAGGACATATCCCGAATCCTTAAGATGGAGCTGGATGAAGGAGAGTCAGAAGCAATAGCACTGGCTGATGAGTTAAAAGCAGATGTCGTTCTTTTGGATGAAAAAGATGCAAGGCGGATCGCAAAGCAATTAGGTTTGAGGGTTTTAGGGACAATTGGCATACTCGTCTGGGGCAAACGAGTTGGGAAAATTAATAATTTGCGTCAAATCCTTGATATCCTTCAAAACCAAGCTATGTTTAGAATTAGCCATACACTTTACCAACAAGCACTTAAATCAGTTGGAGAATTTAATAAAGAGTAGCGGATAGATCTTCAATCAGGCTATTGAAGCCACAATTCCAATCAATAACATCATTCCTGTTAATCGTGCCTTTATGGAAAAGAGGGTAGTCTCTGCAAAGCAATGCAGTTTTGGAAATACTGCCATATGTTATGCTCACCCAAATTAAAAATTGTTCTGAGCACTTTGTTAATCTTAGGATTATTGAGGGCCGGCTTATATGCTATCGTCATCTTTTGGTCTGTGGCTGATGCGGAGAAGAGATCGGATTTAATCCACAGATTACGCAGATTACACGGATTAAAAATATGAGAGATAAAAAAACTTATGCAATAATAGGAGCAGCAATTGAAGTGCATAAAGAACTATGGTGCGGTTTTCTTGAGGCGGTTTATCAGGAGGCTATTGATGAAGAAGCACAACTCATCAATTATCTCAAGGCCACCGGACTGAGGGTTGGCCTTTTGATTAACTTCGGGGCTAAATCGCTAGAATACAAGAGGCTCATTTACACCAATAAATCTGTGTAATCTGTGGATACATTCTGCAAGCACATAGGATCAAACTGATTCTGGAAGAAATGGTAAAATTGCTGGGTTACTGGGTAAGGTATGGAAGGTGAAAGCTCAAAGCTGAAAGCGAAAGGAAAGAACTGAAAAAGAAAAATATTTGACACGGATTTCACGGATTAACACGGTGTTTTTTTGTGCCGAAAGAATCAAGGAGCCTTGATTCCTCCGGCATTTCATCCCGCTGGAGCGGGAGGAAAAGAACAAGTTACGAGGAAAGTGCTTAATTTCACAAAGACCTGAGCATTCTGCCCGAAGGGCTTGGGTATTGGGCTGTGTAAATCCTGTGTCGCCATCAGCGACCCGTGTCAGAGAATATCTTTTAAACACGGATTGCAAGGAAGGAGTCGAAACTTTACATGATGAAGTATCAAGAGCTGACTCATCAAGTCATTGACGCTGCTTATAGCGTGCACAAAATCTGGTAGTCCCTACAAAACAGTGCGGGTCAATAATTTCAATGAGTTACAAATCATATCTTCTGGCAGCACATAGCGAAAAAACAGGTGTTTACAAAGTAAAACAGGGCAGTATTCCCAAACCTGCACTGCTTTGTAGGGACTACCCAAAATCTTAGGTTATGGGTTTTTGGAAAAGGTCTATCAGAATGCACTGATGATTGAACTCAGAAAAAGAGGAATTCGGGCCGAGAGCGAGAGACCCCTAAAGATACATTATGAATCTGAAATCGTTGGGGATTATGTTTGTGATATTGTGGTGGAATATAAAGTCATATTGGAATTAAAAGCAGTCAAAGAAATCAATGAGATTCACGAAGTTCAGTTGGTTAATTATCTGAAGGGTACAGGGATTGAAGTGGGATTGTTGATTAATTTTGGACCTTCGGTACAGGTCAAGAGGAAAGTGCTTGATTCTGCATGAACTGGCAGAAAAAAAGAAAAAGTATTTAGACACTGGTTTCTTGGATTAACACGGTGTTGTTTAGCGGGCTCCTGCCTGAAGGGCTTGGGTGTTGGGAGAATTTGCTTTACGAAATTCTTACAACAGACAAAGAAAAAAATAACCGTGTAATCTGTGTGTCGCTGCAAGCGACCCGTGTCAGAGAATATTTTGAAAAAAAAAGAAAAAGTATTTAGACACGGATTGCACGGATAAACAAAATTTTGTTTCAAGTGAATCAACACTGTGTTATATTTTTTAGGTTTAATTATTAGTTGGGGTGAACGAAAAGTTGAAATCAAACGCAAAGTAAGGGATTTTGATGAGTATTCAAATGAAAGTTCCATTTCTTAATCTAACGGCCCAGTATAGACCGATTAAAGACGAGATTGCCGTAGCTTTGCAGGAGGTCTTAGACACAAATGCCTTTGCAGGCGGCCCCATGGTGGAAAGATTTGAGAATGTTTTCGCCCCGTTCTGCCAGACAGAGCACGCCATCGGAGTCGGCAGCGGCACCGATGCCTTGTGGATGGCGCTCCTGGGCTTGGGAATAGGGGATGGGGATGCGGTGATTGTGCCGGTAAATACGTTTATCGCAACTGCTGAAGCCGTAAGCCTTTGCGGGGCAACGCCTGTGTTTGTGGATTGCGACAGGTATTATAATATTGATGTGGAGAAGATCGCCGCTGCGATCCAGAAGTCAGAAGTCAGAAGTCAGAATTCAGAAGGGACAAGGCAGGGGACAGGAGACAGGAGTCAGAATTCAGGAATCAGAAGTGGGGAATTAGCAGATAGAATAAGGGCGATTATGCCTGTGCATTTGTATGGACAGCCGGCGAATATGGATGAGATTATGGCGCTGGCTGGAGAGTATGGCCTTGCCGTGATTGAAGATGCCTGCCAGGCTCACGGGGCTGAATATAAAGGACGTCGTGCGGGTTCCATCGGCGATGCAGGATGTTTCAGTTTTTATCCGGGGAAAAACTTGGGCGCTTATGGGGAGGCAGGCGCTATTGTGACCAATAATGCTGAACTGGCTGCAAAACTTCGAATGTTCCGTGATCACGGCCAGCAAAAGAAATACTATCATTCAATAATAGGCTGGAATGCCCGCATGGACGGCTTTCAGGGCGCGGTGCTTGCTACCAAACTGAAATATTTGGATGAATGGACAAAAAAAAGGCGGCAAAATGCACAGCTCTATAATAAACTGCTTGCAGGAGTCGATGGTATCCGGACGCCAAAAGAGATGCCGCATACATCTTCTGTTTATCATCTTTATGTTATTCAGTCGGACGATCGAGATGGATTGCAGCACTATCTTGAGCAAAACGGAGTTGCGACGGGGCTGCATTACCCGGTTCCTTTACATCTGCAAGAGGCTTACAGTAGCCTGGGATATGAGGAAGGAGATTTCCCTGTGGCTGAGAAGGCGGCTAAGAGGATTTTGTCTTTGCCCATGTTTCCGGAGTTGACGGAGGAGCAAGTCCGCTACGTCTGCGAGAAAATCAAAGAGTACATGACGAAGGGAAATAATTAGCCACAGACCCACACAGATTGACGCAGACAAGTTATTTTCTTTGGCCGACTCCGGCCAAGGAAAAACTGTATGCCCTTCGGGCAAATTTAGAGCCATCTTCTAATTTATTAAGTCAACCTGCACCATTTATCGCATAAACAACATCATCAATTCGCATAGAAAAACGAGTCTGTGTTTGTCAGTGTGCGTCTGTGGCTGAATAAAGAAAAAGGAAGTGCTAATGCAAGAAGACCTTAACATTATCACCCCGGATGTGAAGCTGGGCAACAACGTGGTCATCCATAATTTTGTCAACCTTTACGGGTGTGAGATCGGCGATGAAACCAGGATCGGAGCCTTTGTGGAGATTCAGAAGAATGCCAGAATAGGAAAACGTTGCAAGATCCAGAGCCATACCTTCATTTGTGAAGGAGTAACCATTGAGGATGAAGTCATGATCTCCCATGGGGTGGTGTTCATCAACGACCGCGATCCCTCGGCAGTCGCGTCTGGTGGTTCTTTGAAAACCGAGGCGGATTGGGTCTGCATACCCACAATAGTAAAGAAACGGGCTGCTATCGGGTCCAACGCTACGGTCATGTGTGGGGTAACTATTGGTGAGGGAGCCCTGGTAGGGGCAGGGGCCGTTGTCACGAAGGATGTGCCACCAAATACGATTGTAGTGGGAAATCCCGCAAGGGTATTGAGGAGAAGAGGAGAAGATGAGAAGATGAGAAGATGAGAAGATGAGAAGATGAGAAGATGAGAAGATGAGAAGATGAGAAGATGAGAAGATGAGAAGATTAGAAGGTTAGAAGGTTAGAAGGTTAGAAGGTTAGAAGGTTAGAAGGTTAGAAGATTAGAAGGTTAGAAGGTTAGAAGGTTAGAAG
>Ga0255430_10006_pt1 | contig 39424 bp, 33 predicted proteins | sample ANMaggSeSYBR02G3_FD_182660 | JGI IMG/M metagenome (GOLD analysis project Ga0255430, IMG submission 182660) | Sediment cell enrichment communities from methane seep in Santa Monica Basin, California, United Staets - ANME aggregate JGI... | ecosystem: Environmental > Aquatic > Marine > Cold seeps >...
TTCTTTTAATGTAGAAACTGGCTTAACTGGATGAAACTTACCATCATCTATGATTTTTAACCCATGAAAGGCTAAAACAATATTTATGTCCCTTAACATTGATTCATAGTTTTCTCTGTTATTGATATATCTCGTGGGTTGCAGTGCTTTAGCGATAAATGCAAGAACATTATTTCCGTCTTGGCGTTTATTTTGATTGTCAGCAAGCGCATTGTATAGTCGTTTCCACTTCATCATTGTTGGATCTGTATCGGCGATATTGATTTGTGCTAATGTGTGGCCGATCTCGGTACCGGTCAGTCCTATATCTGTATCAGCTAGAACTTTGCATAATGCCTCTAGATCTCCTGATTGAAATGGTTCACGTTTTATGTCTGTTCTCATAATCAAATCTTATTTTTTCTTATGCGTGTTTAACGATTTTATACAATGTTCACAGCATATATGACGTTGCGACCGAAGGGTAAGGGTGTAAGCCCGATGCATATATGCTATGTTATATGGTGGGCTGTGCCACTATTTTTCTATCATGCACTATCTCTCTGCGTCTTGTGCCGCTTTTTCAATCCACTCCCCCATATTTTGATATCCTTTTTCCTTGTTCCATAGATAGAAAGCATACTCCTTAGGTATTTGATCACACCTTTCAGAAGTCTTGCCCTGCAAATCTTTTATTTTGCTAATATCTATGCCTAATAGACCATTCCCCTTTTCAATACTTTTTTCAATTTCATATTTTATCCATCTGCTATTACAGGTTTTTTCACCAACCAAAACAACTGTAACAGAAGTTCCTTCAAGTTGTTTATCGATCCATTTTTTGATCGCAGTATCACCTTGCTGTTTTATTTTCTCAAAATCGGCAGCATCAATAAAACCAGCTGCTTCTTTTCCTTGTGTTACCCAACTATTCCTAACGACCATTGCTCTAGAAACATCTTCGTATTTAAAGCTAAAAAACACTCTTCTTGCCATTTAAACAATTCTCCTTTCTGCATTAAATTTATTATTTGCTAAATAGTTTCTTTAGGTTCTCCCAGTTCCAACTATATAACTTGCCTGCGTCAGGCACTGGTTTATAGTTTCCATCTTTACAACCAATAATCTGATATATCGGTTTTCAAGCTTCCTCGTAATCCTTACTTCCTTCAATACACCTGGAGCGTTATGGGTCTTTGGACCAACCATAACAATTACCATGTCGGAACGGCTAATTCTTCTTTCCGCTTCCTTGTCCCAATATTCTTCAGGAGATTTTTCCTTCATAGACCAATCAGATATTTCAAAGGAAGAATCAGTATTTTTTGATTGCCCTACTAAAAAGTCCTTCAACGCTTTATCATTATCAAAATCAAAACTTATAAACACTCTTGCAGGCTGTCCCAAAACTATTCCATATTATACAATTCGGCCATATTTTATCCCAAACAGATAATTATCAATTGAAATTAAAAACTAATTTCCCAAATTGGATAAACATCATTTGATTTGTACATATGCTTTTAGTTTTGGGACAGCCTGCTTGGTTTTGTTTCTGTCATCTCAAGCACATCCTTTTGAGATTAATACGATTAAAGCGTAAATTATGATTAAAATTGCTATAGAACCATAGAACCAGCCTAAAGTTACAGAAAACATAATCCTAAATTTTGATTGAACTTCATCTTTAAAGCGATAAGCATTCATATCAAACAAATATTCGTCTGTCTTCAGTCTGTTATTTATTACCCAATCATACAACTTCCGATACAGTCTTTCTTGCCACAAAAAGTATGCATCTAGAAACCAGAAAACTAACAAGGGAATAAAGGCAAGCCAAACTTGATATTCTGTCCCTTTTAACAGCAAAGTTATGACGACAAGGGTTATAGCCCAGCCTTTAATCATAAAGGAATTAAATGCCATACGTTTTATGACATCTTGAATTATATCAATTTCCTTAAACATATATTCTTTCAGACTTTCTTTGTCATTCATATCCATCATCCTCTTATGGCACAATTTTTTGTATGATGTTTTGAGCATATATGATATTTTATAGTGAAATGAACCATATGTAGTATGTTATGTGAAAAGTCACAAAATGTTTTATTGTTAAGTATCCTCTGAAATCCTTATAATGAAATCAATTAAATGTTCAAATCTAATGAGTAGTGCTTTCATCTGTCTTTCATCGTATGGTTTTTCAATTGCATGAGTTCCTTTTTGTAATAAATCAAGAAAACTAAGAGCTCCTGCAACATCCCGATCAACAAACGTAGCAAATGAATCAGAATTTATGTTTCTGCAAATATAGAGTAGTCGTCCCTTGCGTGTAGGCCGACCGTCGTATCGGTACAAGTTATCTTTATCCCAATCAAAGAAATCTTCATCAGGTGCAAGTTTATGGAGTATTAGTGTAACTAATTCTCGCAATGAAGTTGTAGCATGACGAACATTGTCAATATTATCAGATGCAATAGCATTGATTGCTCCTTGATATAATGGAATTAGTCGCTCATCAACAGATGTAATAATTTTGTCCATGTGTGGTTTGTTCAGCTCAATTTGAGCAAGAAATTGTTCCTCATCTGCCATAATTTCGGCTTCTACTATTGATACCTCTGTTTGATGAGTTGCGAGATACATTTCAACACTTGGCATTGTAATTACCATTGATGGAACGGAGAAAATCATTTGTGAATCGATGCGCAATGCACTCCATAGAGAATGATATGAATCTGCCATCTCTCTGAGTGGTTGGTATAGGACTTCCCTCACGTGATTTTCAATTTTGACTACATCCTCAATCGCCTGAAGATTGATACGTGCAACCGACTGTTGAGCGAAAATAGTAGAATTTGCTATTAGAGAAAAGTCTCGTTCAATTATGGTTGCAATTCCTGTCACTTGAGATAATGTTCCAATAGAAGCCTTAAGCGATTCAGCCCATTTTCGCTGATCTTCTTGGAGTCGTATAGTAAAATCTTGATAAGGCCTAAGTGACACGAGTACATCGCTTATTTGTAAATTGGCATCACGAATAGTCTGTCCTAGAATTGGGTCGCTACGTGGAATTGAAGTACTAAGAGCACGGATTTGCTCCTGCATGCTCCTAAAATCCACCATACTCCTTTCTAGATCTCTCAGCATATTGACAGCGGGCTGTACTGTATTGGCCACATGGCCAATCTCTTGTAAGGCAAAGATATTCTGTCTACGCCAATTCTCTGCGGTTTTCGATATTGTCTTGTAATATTCATCATCTTTCATATTGAAACAACCTTATAAAAACTAGATTTTCGTATATTCTTCCCTCATATCGAACATTTCAATCATCATTATCTCCTTCGTTCATATCTTCCCCACCAACCCCTCAAACTTCGCATAATTCACAACAACCCCGTCATCCAGATCAATATACTCCTGAGCTTCATTATTCAACACAGCATCATAAGCCATAAGTTCCTTCACCTGCTTCCCAAACTTCCCCTTCTCCGCACCAGAATCATCCCCAAGCATCCCCATCCTCGCATCCAGCTTCGCCTCAAGCTCAAGCAGATAATCCGTCCTCATCTTAGCCAGCGTTTCCTTATCATACCTGTGCATATACACCAGCGCATTGAACCCCCGACCCTTGCCTGATGTGAACAGCCAGTAGATGGGTCTCTTCTTGTACATTTTGACATGGTCTTTAAAGAATGACTTCAGGAAATAGTCCCGTATCACCTTCTCAGGCGACCCACCGCCCTTCTTCGACTTCGACAGCGCCCCGGCAATAAATTCAAGGTTCTCGGCAAGGCTCTCTGCCCCGAATGTGACTTTAAGGAATCTCCTGAACCCTGATATAATGTCATCTTTGAAGTATTCATCCTCAAGCACAAGGATGATGTTATCATCGTCATGCATAAACGACGGCGCCGGCACTTTTGCCAGTAAGTCCTTTATGGTCTCACCCTTGTTCGCAAAGATGAACCCTTCTTTATCAGGAGAATACCTGCCGAACATGCAGCCTACGGCATAGGAGACAAACGCTTCAGTAGTCATTTAATATATATTGTCATGGTGGTCAAAATCCAGAAAAATCACTTTGTTTTCATTTTCAACAATCTCGAAAACAAGCACAAAGGATTTACCAATATGAACTCTTCGCAATCATTTCATATCATGCTGGAACGGTTTGTAATGTTGAGGATTTTCCAGTATTTCGCTCATCTTTTTCAAAATTATCTCGAATTGCTTTTTATTTCTTCTCCTGAGTTTATCCAGTTCCCTTTCAAGCTGCTTGCTGATTTCGTAATTGTATTTCAAAGCCGGACACCAAATTTCTTTTCAAAATCTGAACTGGAAATAGTACCTTCTTTTTTTATTGATTCAAGCTTCCGGATATACTCTGGCTTTACATGATGCAGATCGTTATTTATTTCCCCTATGGTTTCTTCGATGGATAATATTTTTGTTTTTAAGAAATCAAGGTCGGATACTATTCTTTCTAATAATTCTGCTTCAGGCATATTGTACCTCCAATTTTCTTCTATCCTGATAATTTGTTAAATTGTTTATTGTACTCAATTGTACTCATATCTTCCCCACCAACCCCTCAAACTTTGCATAATTAACCTTGACCCCATCATCCAGATCAATATCAATCAGCTGAAGCGACTTATTATTCAACACCGCATCATAAGCCATAAGCTCCTCAACCTGCTTCCCAAGACCCCTTGCATTCAAAAAGTCATCTTCCTGAACTTTCTCATTCAGTAACTCCAAACGCTTTTCAAGTTTCATAGCAACCATTTTAATAAAGATATTATATAAAATTGTGGTTTTGCTAATATTCTGATAGACAATAGAGCAAATCCCTGGCTTCGCAAAGATAAAATTTTCACATCAGGAGATATTATACGAACATCAACCATCCCTGGAATAATCTGAAAATCTGGAACTTTCATGCCCCTCCAAGACACCCATAAGCATGAAAATGCTATTTTCGCAGCAAATTTAACAACCAAATAAATTCCACAAATTTGTAATACATTAACCTTATTACTCATACTGTATTAATAACACCTGAAAAATCAAAGAAGGTTGAACAAACGGGTACTGCAAATTATTTTATCCCAGGAAAAACTCGACAGTCATTTCTAAAACACCAATTACCCACTGAATTCATTATCCACTACACAAATTCATCAACCATTCACACCCCCAGGTTGGTGTGATAAAAATGGACTTCAGCAGCAAGATACATGAAATAATACGTGAACTCGACCTGAAAGAAGTCCAGAGATGGACAGCCCTCAGCATCCTTGTAGGTATTGTGGGCGGGATTGTTGCCATCATATTCTATTCAGGCCTGTATTATGCCACCTATTACCTATTAGGCGGCATCGGCGGATATTTCCCTATTACCCCACGAGGTGATGTTGACCTCCTACCCGTTGTTACAGGCGAGCCCAACCGTTTATTATTAATACTGCTCCCCATGCTCGGCGGACTGCTTGCAGGCTACCTGGTGTACCGCTTTGCCCCTGAAGCAGAAGGAGAAGGTACTAATTCGGTTATCGATTCCTATCACCATAAGCAAGGCAAAATCAAAACCAGGGTCCCCTTCATTAAAGCACTGACATCCATGATAACCATTGGCTCAGGAGGAAGCGCAGGCAGGGAAGGACCAATATCCCAGATCAGTGCAGGTTTTGGTTCCATACTTGCCACCAGGCTCCATCTTAGTGACCGGGACCGCCGCATTCTCGTAATATGCGGCATGGCTGCCGGTGTGGGCAGCATATTCAAGGCCCCACTTGGCGGCGCAATATTCGCAATCGAAGTACTGTACAGGCAGGGCTCGGAATCAGAGGGCATCGTGCCCGCCTTTATCTCGTCCACCATCGCTTATTCCATATTCTGTTCAGTGTTCGGCTGGGGTTCCATGTTCATCATGCCCAATTACCAGTTCACCAACCCATACGAACTTGTTTTCTATGCACTGCTTGGTATCGCATGTGCAGCCGTTGGTATCTTTTATGTACATATCTTCTACGGTATGAAGAACGTCTTCAACAGGTTGACCATACCCCGACATTACAGGCCTGCCATCGGCGGCTTTTTACTTGGCATCCTTGCATTTTTCATACCTGAAAGCCTGGGTGTAGGATACGGGCTCATCCAACAGGCCTTAGACCAGCAACTTGTAGTAGGGCTTATGCTGCTACTGGTATTCGCCAAGATCCTTGCCACATCCTTTACCATCAGCAGCGGTGGCAGCGGTGGTGTGTTCGCTCCCTCACTGGTAATTGGGGCTATGCTGGGCGGCGTGCTGGGACTGACCTTCCATACTTTGTTCCCCACTATAGTATTGCAGCCAGCTACCTTTGTGCTGGTCGGGACGGCAGCCCTGCTTGCAGGTGTGGCAAAAACACCCATCGCCGCAATAATAATGGTATCAGAACTAACAGGCAACTACAACCTGCTGCCGCCCCTTATGCTTGCCTCCACCCTGGCATATGTTCTGTCAGGCAAATGGTCCATATATAAAAAACAGGTGCCCACAAGGATGGACTCACCTGCCCACCGTCGTGAGATGACAATAGATGTGCTGGAACTTGTAACGGCAAAGGAAGCTATGAGTAGCGATATCATCACAATCGACCCTACCACAAAGATTCAGACAGTGCTGAACCTCATCCATAAATACGGTCATCTGGGGTATCCTGTCCTGGATAACCTGGAGCTGGTCGGTATGGTGACCTTTGAGGATGCGGAAAAAGTCCCCACCAATGAAAGGGACAGTGTAACTGCCGGTGATATTATGACCCGCTCGCTGATTGTGACATATGAAGACGAGAATCTTGAAGAAGCCTTAAGGAAATTGCTGGATAACAATATCGGACGACTGCCTGTTGTGGACAGAGATGATCCCACAAGGCTGTCCGGACTGTTGACTAAATATGACATAATCAGGATACACGCACAGCTAAGCTCGAAACTTTGCAGGCTCCCACCGATGCGAAAATAAGTCCTTACAGCGTCAGTTCTTGCAGCGTATATTCTTACAGCGTCAGTTGCCTGATGATATCACTGGCACTGAGAATACCCACAGGACGATCTGATGCCCCCATACCTGGTTCGGATAGTATGATCAGTCTGTGAATACGTGCATCCAACATGACACTGGAAGCAGTTTCCAGATCAGTGGAAGGGCTAATCGATTTTAACGAAGTCGTCATTATTGCTTCGGCAGTGTTATCCAGCAGTGATTTATCGACAACTACATGCAACATGTCCATTTCTGTGATAAATCCCATAATTTCCCCGTTATGGTCTGTAACTGCTACGCCAGAAACGTTCTGGTCAACCATTATTTTTGCAACTTCTCTAAGGGTGATATCCATGGGAACCGAAGTTACCCCCCTTGTCATAATGTCTCTTAATAAAATGTTATTTTTCATCATTGTTTTTCAACCAAATATATTGTTGTTATCTATTAGGATAAGTACTTTTTTTAAATTATTAAAAGTGAATAACTACTATTTCTTCCTCAGTCAGCCCATACAGCCTGTAGACTATCTGGTCGATAAGCCCATCCGTAACCTCGATTCTGGTCATGAGAGGCTGCAATTTATCCATCGAATCCCCATACCATTCCTGTAGATGCCTGTAATTGGTCGGACTCTTGGGATCGTATCCATCCCTGAGCTTCTTCCTGTTCTTGCCCAGTATGTCGATTAGCCTCTTGAACTCATGGTTGTAGTACTCCTGCACAGCAGTCTTATTAACCATATCATCCACGGCAGCCCCTATCTCTCCTTCCAGAAAGCCCAGGAATGCTTTTATCTCAGCATTCTTCTCCTTGTTCATCTCTATCATGCGCTCTGCCAGGTAGGCGAGCAGGTCGTGCACCACATCGCTCTCCTCCGGCTCAGCACCCGGCCGCTCACCGACGAAGTCCAGCAGCGTAGCGGGTTCTGTGGGTGTATTCAGATATTTGGAATACAGCACCTTTGCCTTACCCACAGGGGCGGTACGGCGGCCGAGTGAGCTGTCAATAGGTCTTTTCAAATTTATGGAACTTGAAGAATTCCTGGGTAAAAATACGGGGGCATTTAAATGCTTGTTTTTGTTTAATATTCCTATGTGGTCAGTACTTCCACAGGTATATTCAGATTTTTATTTTGAAGAAGGTTTAATTTTTCGAATCCAATGATTCTGTTGTTTTTATCCTTTTTGAGTATCACTTCGTCTCCTGTTTCTTCACAGATGAATTCCTTTTCAGCATCATCAAACCACACATCAAGTGTGTTTGATTCCCGGTTGATGATGACTTTTATTTTTTCCATATATGGACACCTTCTTTTATTCTTTAAATGCTTTCCTCTACAATCTTTATTTCCTCATAGGTCAACCTATATAACTTACAGACTATCTGGTCGGTAAGCCCATCCGTAGCCTATATTCACCCATGAGTGGCTGCAATTTATCCATAGGATACTCATACCATTCCTGAAGATGCCTGTAATTGGTCGGATTCTCAAGCATGGATTCATCAAGGTTCTTCCAGCTATCTCTTCTGCTGTCATAGATTTCCCTGGCCCGTGCAAATGCCTGACCCACGTCTTCATTCCACTCAGGGCTATCTTTAATAAGCGATTCAAGATAGTGATTGGAAAACAGATTTCGATTTTGCAGATAATTTAGAGTCAATTGAGCCAATTTTACCACTAAAATTTTTTATATTAAGAACAAAATGAAACACAATAAGATTTGTGGTTTTACGAGACCGTTACAATTTGTGTTGGTGAATCTAATTAAACCACAGATGAACACAGATTTTCAGGTAGCATATCCGCGTTCATCTGCGGTTAGTTTGATAATACCAACATTTAATGTAACGGTCTCGGTTTTACCGTCTATAATGATCTTGATAAAGTATAAAACGAAAAGTCTTTCCAGAATGCACATATTTAAAAGTATTATGAATGACATAAACAAAAAATCACGAACAATTCACCGCTTGTAGAGGAAATCATAATGACAGCAGAAAAAAATACCCAACCCGTCGATTTCCTATTAGATGAAAGATTACAGTCTCTTGATGACACAGATCTATGCGACCTGGTAGACAACCTGCTGGAAAAAAAACCTGAATTATACCAGTTGATCCTGGAATGGTTCAAAGAAAAACAAAAAACCGCACCAAAAACAGATGCAAATGACGATCTGGCCTCTTTGGATGATAAACTCTTGTTCGAATACTGGGAAGATGCCAGACGTATAATCTCAGATTTCAATGTGTATGGTGGCGGACCAGAAGATGCTGAATACGAAGCATACGGTTATCTGGACGATATTTCTGGACTGATAAAGGAGGAAAATATAACTGCCAATGCCAAACTCGAATTTTTGGACGAAGCTTTTGAAGAATACAACTGCCATAACTCTGGTTTTGAGGATGGATTAATGGATATTTTCTTTGAAATCTGCCAGACAAAGGAAGAATGGGAATATTTGGTGAAAAAACTTGATGAGCACCCTTCTAACTGGAGAAAAAAACTGATTATGAATATTCAGAGAAAATATCTTCACGATGACAAAGCTTACCTTAAAGAGCGCATGAAAAACCTTCAATATGGCATGGATTATTGGGACCTGGTTGAATATTATGATGAAAAGAGAGACTTGCCAAAAGCACTGGAAACGGCAGAAGAGGGCATATTAAAAGGTGAAGGAAGACTTACTGAGCTATTTGAATTCCTGTCAGAACACTTTGCCAAAAAAGAAGATACCGCCAACCTGGAGCGGATTGTACATACAGCATTATCCCGCCAAAGTGAAGAAAAGAACATGCTGGATCGGTTGTTTGAACATTATAAATTAATGGGAGACTACAAGAACGCAAAAGAAACTCTGCTGGAATCGTTTGGGTTTACCAGTTGGCATTGCAGCTATTACGATGAGTACAAGAGAATGAAAGAATTCCTGAAAGACCAGGACTGGAAATCCATCGAGCCTGAAATTGTCAATAAGATCAAAGAAAAAGAACTTAATGATTATTTGCGGATATGTCTGGACAAAAATATGAAAGAAACGGTCATCGAAACAATTTTAAATCAGGGCTCTCCCAGAGGCAGGCTGGGACTTTTAAATGATGATGGTTTTGATGAGTTTGCAGATAAATTGGAATACGATTTCCCTGAAAAGGTCATCGAGTATTACTGGCAAAAAGCATATAGAAACATCCCGGGCGGGAAAAGGAAAACTTACCAATATGCGGCAAAAAACCTGAAAAAGGCAAAAAGTATCTACATGGATATCTTAAAAGATGAAATAGGGTGGACAGAACGTTTTTCATATCTGAGATCCGAATTTAAGAATAGGCCCGCTTTTCTCGATGAAGTGAGACTATTGTAGTATAAATGAATACGCCAAGGTTATTGCTGCAAAAGCGTATGTAAAGAGTAAAAACTGCCGATTATTTTAGTGTTCAAGCGTTGAACTGGGGAAGTGTTATAAATATTAAAATATAAATCCAATGAGATTTTTAAACCACAGATGAACGCAAATAAACACAGATACGATGTAGCAAATCTACGTTTATATGCAGTTCGAATTCTCATAAGTTTAGCGGGAGACTATAATTACTAAAATCTAAATAAATAAGTACAATCAGAACCTTGAATATTTCCAGGTGGAACACATGCAAACGAATGTCATAAGGTCTCTAAACATTGGGAAATTGGTACGGATGGAACGGATTTTTAACAGGGAAACTCTCCGGACCATCATTATTCCCATGGATCATGGTGTTGGTGCAGGTCCCATTAAAGGATTGACCGACCTGTCTAAAATGGTGAACAAAGTGGCAGAAGGCGGTGCCAATGCTGTACTGGGACACATGGGCTTACCCAAGTACGGCCACCGTGGTTACGGCAGGGATGTGGGACTGATCATACACCTGTCAGCATCCACTTCACTGGGCCCAGACCCCAACCATAAGGTACTGGTCACCTCAGTGGAAGAGGCAATAAAAGTGGGAGCAGATGCAGTATCGGTACATATTAACATTGGTGCCGAGGATGAAGCAGAGATGTTGAAGGGACTGGGCATGATCGCCAGCAAATGCGATGAATGGGGTATGCCCCTGGTGGCAATGATGTATCCAAGAGGACCAAAGGTTAATTCCGAACATGATGTAGAGTACGTCAGGCATGCGGCCAGGGTAGGTGCCGAACTTGGCGCAGATATTGTCAAGACAAATTATACCGGTGACCCGGATTCGTTTCGGGAAGTGGTGAACGGCTGTCCTGTACCAATAGTTGTAGCCGGAGGACCCCGAATGGAGACTGAGCGTGATCTTTTGCAGATGGTATATGATTCTATACAGTCAGGCGGGCGGGGTGTGGCAATAGGAAGGAACGTATTCCAGGCAGATGACCCGGCCGTCCTGGTGAGAAAAATATCAAAGGTTGTGCATAACGGATATACGGTTGACGAGGTCTATGGATAGTATGTCCGCAACCGATATTTCGATACAACTTACCAGTCTTGAACTGGAAAACCCGACCATACTGGCGGCAGGCGTTCTTGGCACCACAGGTGCTTCACTGAGGCGTATGGCAGGAGAAGGCGCAGGTGCCGTGGTCACAAAGTCCATAGGTTCCGAGCCAAAGGAAGGCCACCCCAACCCCACCATGCTCAAACTGGATTGTGGTTTCCTGAATGCAATGGGCCTGCCAAATCCGTCTTACAGGGATTTCAGGAAAGAACTTTCGATTGCCAGTGAAGGCGGTGTTCCTGTGATCGCCAGCGTTTTCGGGGCACATCCGGATGAGTTTGCAGAAATAATTATCGGACTGGAGGGTGCCAGTGCCTATGAATTAAATGTGAGCTGCCCCCATGCCAGTGGTTACGGAACTGTAGTTGGTACTGACCCGGTACTGGTGGAAGAGATCACCAGGGCTGCCAAACGGACAACCGATGTACCGGTGTGGGTCAAGCTCACCCCGAATGTCACAGATATCGTGGAGATCGGTGAGGCTGCGAGCAGGGGTGGAGCCGATGCTGTTGTCGCGATCAATACGGTGCGGGGCATGGCGATAGATATCCATAGCGGGTATCCAATCCTTGGCAACCTGTACGGTGGCCTTTCCGGCCCTGCAGTACGTCCGGTGGCTGTAAAATGCGTATACGATCTGCATAAAGCACTGGATATACCTGTCATAGGTGTTGGCGGTATCGGAAGCTGGCAGGATGCAGTGGAGATGATGATGGCCGGGGCTTCGGCGGTACAGGTGGGCTCTGCCGTGTATGATAATGTCAATATTTTCAGTGAGATTACCAGTGGATTGTCTGCTTACATGAAGGCCAATGATCATTGCTTGGACGATATAATCGGACTTGCCCACAGGAAGGTGGAACCGTGAGACCTGTAAATGCGATAATAACAGAGATCATCAGGGAGACCCCTACCATAATTACTCTCAGGACCGATATTGAACCGGATGCTGCACCCGGCCAGTTCGTAATGGTATGGGTCCGGGGCCTGGATGAAATCCCGATGGCCCTGTCACATCCGGGCAGCATCACGGTGCAGAGGGTGGGCGAGGCTACTGAAGCACTGTCACAGCTGGAAGTGGGAGATAGTATTGGCATCAGGGGGCCGTTCGGGAATGGATTTGAAGTGAAAGGGGAAGGGGGAGGAGACGGAGACAGAGACAGAGACGGGGGAGGAAATGGGAATGGGAACGGAGAAGAGGATGGGGATGGGAAAGGTAATAAGATTATGGTCATTGCAGGCGGCGTGGGTGGTGCACCCCTGCTGCCCTTGGCGCAGCAAGCCCAATCCCTTGGCCTGGATGTTACTATCCTGATAGGTGCCAGGACAGCGGATGAACTGCTTTTCGAGGAATATTTCTCAAAATGCGGTGTGGTCAGTATAGCTACTGACGATGGAAGTAAAGGTCATCACGGGTTTATAACAGGAGCAATGGACATGTTCAACCTGGTCGGGTTTGACCAGTTCTATATCTGCGGTCCGGAGTTGATGATGAAAAGCGTGCTGGATATTCTACAGGCAGCAGGGCTTGAGGCAATGGCTCAATTAAGTCTTCATAGGTATTTCAAGTGTGGTATCGGTGTATGCGGCGCATGTACCATTGATCCATCTGGTCTCAGGGTATGCAGGGACGGCCCGGTGTTCAGTGGTGATCTGCTCATAAAAAGTGAATTGGGGAAGTACCACAGGGATGCCACAGGAAAAAAGATAATGTTTTAAATATTTTGTTGATTCATGGTAGTATAAATAGGTAGTGTAATAATATGATAGGGAGATTCAGGTTTGGTGATGAGGTTTTCACCGGCACTGTAGAAGGTGAAAAAGTTGTAGTGGGACGGGGGTTATATTGTGATACTTATACCCTGGATGAACTGGAGGTACTCCCCCCTGTGACCCCGAGCAAGATCGTATGTGCGGGATTGAATTATATCGACCATGCCCGGGAACTGGAAATGGAACTGCCCGGTCATCCTATTATCTTCCTGAAACCTCCTTCTGCTATTATCGGGCATGGCGATATGATCATCTGTCCTCCTGAATCCCAGCATGTGGATTATGAGGCAGAACTGGCAGTTGTGATCGGTAAGCGGTGCAGGAACGTATCTGCCATGCAAGCTTGTGACGTGATACTGGGATATACTTGTTTTAACGATGTAACAGTTCGCGATATCCAAAAAGCAGATGGTCAGTGGACCAGGGCTAAGAGCTTTGATACTTTTGCACCATTGGGTCCGTTTGTGGTCATGGCCGAAAATGTGGATATATCAAATGCATATATCCATTCCAGGGTCAACGGCCGGTTAAGGCAGGATTCCAATGTAAATAATATGATTTTCGATATCCCGGCACTGATAGAATTTATTTCCCATATCATGACGCTGGAAAAGGGTGATGTCATAGCTACCGGCACGCCTGCTGGTGTGGGCCAGCTTAATCATGGGGATACGGTGGAGATAGAGATAGAGGGCGTGGGTACTTTGGAAAATGAGGTTGTTAAACCCTAAACTTCATCTTTGGGTTTTATCTTCAGTTTAGGTTTTGTCTCCAGATTGAGTTTTATCTTCGGATTGGATTTCATCTCCGGATTGAGTTTTATCTTCGGATTGGATTTCATCTCCGGATTGAGTTTTAACTTCAGGTTGGATTTCATCTCCAGGTTGAGTTTTATCTTCAGGTGGGTTTTCATCCTCTGCTTGGGTTCCAGCCTTTTCTTCGATCTCCTTGTTTCCAGATTTGGTTATTACCTCAAATCCAGTATATGTCCTGTATAAAGCAAGCATGAAACCGTAAGCAGCAGGTCCGATTATTATCCCCATGGCACCGACCACGAACAGTGGGGCAGTAAAGGACAGCAGTGTTATGATTGGATGGATATTTCCACTTTGCATCATCAGTCTGGGCCTGATAATGTTGCCGGGAATAGTCTCAAGGAACAACCAGCCAAATACTACGATCACCACGGCCTTCATCGGTTCATTGAAAATATAATAATAGATGGCTGCCGGTACATAGAATGTGCCCGGTCCCACGATCGGCAGCAGGGCCAGGACTGCAATGACAGCGCCCCACATTATAGGATATGGTACACCGATAAGCATCAAGCCGATGCCGCCGATTATACCGGTCATCACGCAAACGATCAGGTAAACATTGAAAAGACTGTTGTATATACTGTTCAAATGTTGCAGGAATTCCCTGACGATCTCTACCCTGTTGGAAGGCAGGATATCAATGAATGTCTCAACTATATTCTCGCCATCGATAAGCAGGTAATAAAGTAAAAATACCACCACAGCCAGTTGCATGGCAAATATCGCTATATTGGATATGAAATTCAATACAACACGCTGTGCAATGCTTACTATGAACAGTATGGCAGAAGATGCCGAACTGGAAAGATTGGACTTCATGTTTTCCTGTATGCTGGTGGGGATGTACTTGCCAATCAGTTCCATGCCATAATCTATCAGCATATTTATGTCGGTTTGCAGGACATCAGGCTGGAATTTTGCCAGTTCCGAGCCCAGGATGAATATGATGTTCAGGAACAGGCCTGAAAAAGTCAATGCCACGATGGTGATGGTCAGTATCGCTGAGATCTGTCGGTTCTTGATCCTAGTAATTTTTCGAAGCTTTTTATCCAGGGGCCTCAGTACAAACGCGCCGAATATGCTCAATATGATCACATTTACGAATACCCATGAAAGATATACGATTAAAAGAGCAACTGCTATAACCACGATACCCACAATCAGAGTGAAACGTTTTCTGTCCAGCGGGCCAGTCATAACTTATAAGTGATTCTACTGATTCAAAAGTTTTTCTAATGCTTTTACGATAAGTATAAAATGAATCATGATATAAATGGAAATGACAATGATAGACCTTCATACCCATTCAATATTCAGCGACGGTGAACTGCTTCCAAGCGAACTTGTTCGCAGAGCGGTGGTCCATGGCTATACTGCCATTGCTATTACGGACCATGTGGATTTTACTAATATAGAGTATGTACTGGACGGGATCAAGAAAGCCAGGTATCTTGAAGAGGTATGGGATATCCGGGTACTTGCAGGGGTTGAGATAACCCATGTGCCCCCGCAGAAGATACCGGCATTGGTTGATCTTGCACGTGAACTGGGCTCTGAGATAGTTGTGGTACACGGGGAAACGCTTGTCGAGCCTGTGCTGACCGGGACGAACAGAGCTGCTATCGAGGCAGGGGCCGATATACTGGCACACCCGGGATTGATCTCTAAAGAGGATGCACTACTGGCAGCAGATCTTGGGGTATGCCTGGAGATCACCGCACGCTGCGGGCATAACCGGGCCAACGGTCATGTGGTAAGAATAGCTGAAGAGGTTGGGGCAGATCTGATAGTTGGTACCGATTCCCATTCACCAGGGGATCTGGTCACTGATGATGAGGCGCTTAATATCGCTATGGGTGCAGGGTTAAGTGAAAAACATGCACAAGAGGTATTGTTTTCAAAACCTTTAAGTCTGATAAACACCAGATAATATATTACTTGCGATAACTTTATATAATATCGCTGTCATATTTATTTTACTTTTGTTGAGGTGTATTATTGAAAATATTAGGAACGGTTTTACATACTTCAAGCCATAAAAACTTAATCGTCAGAGGGGATAAAACAAATAAGACTGGTAATAAGAAGTTATTCAGGATAAATAACCTGGTTTTTGACAGGAGAAAAACGAAGATCGGAAAGGTCAATGATGTGTTCGGACCTGTGGACCAACCGTATTTTTCAGTGAGAGTTTTTAAGAATGTGGCCGGAGAAAATCTGAGGGGTTTCAAAGGTAAGCACGTATATGTGAAATAATTACAAAATGGTTGCAGTTTTTCACATGAATGACAATATTATATTAATAATAAGATTGAAGCAGAGGGATTAGTAATAATGGCTGAATTAGAAAAAGAAAAAGAAGTTGAGAGATCTGAGAGAAGTAAAATACGTGAGAGTATAAAGCTCAGAAAGGAAAAGGAAAAGGTCGGATCATTCGAGAAGCCTACTGTGGAATGTCCCGAGTGCGGTAGCCGCAGTCTGGTACAGGATTATGAGCGGGCGGAACTTGTGTGTAATGATTGCGGTCTTGTGGTCGATTCCGAGTTCATTGACCAGGGACCGGAATGGAGAGCGTTCGACCACGACCAGCGTATGAAGAGAAGCAGGGTGGGCGCGCCCATGACCTATACCATTCATGACAAGGGCCTGTCAACCATGATCGACTGGCGAAACCGCGATTCTTACGGTAAATCCATATCATCAAAAAGCAGGGCCCAGTTATACAGGCTGCGAAAATGGCAGCGTCGCATCAGGGTCAGCAATGCTACTGAGAGGAATTTAGCCTTTGCATTATCAGAACTGGACAGGATGGCCAGTGCACTGGGCCTGTCCCGGAATGTGCGGGAAACTGCGGCTGTGGTCTACCGCAAGGCTGTTGACATGAACCTGATCAGGGGCCGGAGTATTGAGGGTGTGGCTGCTTCTGCACTGTATGCAGCCTGCAGGCAGTGTAATGTACCAAGGACACTGGACGAGATCGCTGAAGTATCCAGGGTCAGCCGTAAGGAGATCGGTCGTACATACCGGTTCATTTCCAGGGAACTGGGCCTGAAACTCATGCCTACTTCACCTATTGACTATATCCCAAGGTTCTGCTCTGGCCTGAACCTGCATGGTGAAGTGCAGTCCAAGGGTGTAGAGATCCTGAGGCAGGCAGCAGAGAAGGAACTCACCTCCGGACGTGGACCTACTGGTGTGGCTGCGGCAGCGATCTATATATCCAGCATCCTGTGCGGCGAGCGCAGGACCCAGCGGGAAGTGGCAGAAGTAGCTGGTGTCACGGAAGTGACTATCAGAAACAGGTATAAGGAACTGGCAGAACAACTGGATATTGAGATAATACTGTAAAAATACTGCAAGGATGGGCATTTTTTTATGCCTGTCCAATCCCGGATGTTGGTAGCGTGGATAAGATACATATCAAGAAGACCCTTGATCATATCAAACACGATATCATGGCATTCACATTCGGGAAATAAACTTTTTTTACCGGATTTCGGGTAATGTTAGAAATACTAAAAATGCTGGGCATCGGTTTTAGTGTTGGATTGACCGGTGCACTTGTACCCGGACCTATGCTCTTTGCTACTATCGAAACTTCCCTTAAGAAAGGCTGGACAAGCGGTCCCCTGGTTGTATCGGGCCATGCCCTGGTCGAGGTTATGTTATTTATCTTTATAGTGGCCGGGTTTTCAACCCTGGCGACACAGGGTGCCATTCTCTGGATATCTGTTATCGGGGGTGCGGTACTGGTGGTGTTCGGCATCTTAACTATCAAGGAAGGGAAAAATGCCACCTTTTCGGGGGACAGTAGTGTGTTCAAGAGCCCATTTGCTGCCGGTGTGATCACGTCAGTATCCCATCCGTATTTCTGGCTGTGGTGGCTGACGGCAGGGGCGGGGCTGGTTCTTATGGGGCTTGAGACCAGCCTGTTTGTTGCTTCTATATTCCTGTTGGGTCACTTTATGGCAGACCTGAGCTGGTACACTTTCGTGTCTACTGCGATAAGCAGGGGGAGGTCGCTTATGTCTGAGGGGACCTATCAATGGGTGCTGATTGGGTGCGGTGGGTTTTTGGTGGTGTTCGGAGTGTGGTTCATGATGAGTCAATTGAATCTTTATTAAGTAATCCTGAGCTTGATGTATACATTTTAACCTGCTACCCGACCTGTGCACCTGATAAGCAGCCATTTTAGAATATTTCGAAGAGACTTCCCAATTTCCGGGTTATCTGAAAGAATTTCAAGTCTATTTTTCACATGACCGTAACGAACTTTATCCTTTTTAAACAATTTTTGCAATTATTTCTGAACCCTTGGGTGTACAATAATCTTGTAAATCATTGTTCTATGCTACTAAAGAAATCGTTCATACTTTCAAACTTAAAACGCTAGCCTTTTGTAATTTCATTGTTGGCGGTATTTAAGTGTTGACCTGTTAATTTACTGACATTTTGAAATGATAAAACTTCAAATCAGAAAAAGAACATCGTTAAAATAAACGTGGATTGAACGGACGATAAAAATCTGCACGGATTTAATTACTTTGTGATTTTATTTCCGCAGTGGCGGCACACGATAGGAAGCCTAAGCAATCTAAATAGTTTGTAAGTCATAATGTAGCGGCTTAAAACCATTGAACCAACAGGATATATATAGTGAAATCCAATGTCAATTATTAACACAATAGGAATGAATTTGTATTATGACAAAGACTATAGAAGTTGTGTATGAAGATCACGTTTTTAAGCCTCTTGTACCTGTTGAAGGTCTTAAGGAACATGAGAGGCTGGTAGCGATTTTTTCCCCTCATCCTGTCAAAAAAGGTCTACGTGATCTAATTGGAACAATGACACACGACGAAGCTGTGGCAATGCAGAAACTTATTGATGATGAGTTCGAAAAAATTGAAGGCGAGTGGTAGGTTAGCTGTTGATACCAACGCTGTAATCGCCTATAGAGAAGGTATTTCTGAAGTCTGTACATTGATAGATGAAGCAGATGTAATTATTTTACCAGTTACTGTTCCGGGTGAATTACTTTATGGCGCTTTAAATAGCGCAAAAACTAAAAAGAATGAACAGGTTATACAAGAATTCGCAACGTATTCCCTTGTCATGCAAGTTGATGAAGCAGTTGCTACACGTTACGCCAAAGTGCGTTTCAATCTAAAAAAAAACGGAACTCCTATTCCTGAAATGATATATGGGTTGCCGCAGCATGTTTAGAACTCGAAGTTCCACTTCTCAGCCGGGATGGTCACTTTAAGTATGTCAAAGGGTTAGACGTTTATGATTGGTAAATTACTTTGCTTTTCATTTATTGGTATGGACAACGTCCATGCAAGTAAATCCTTGATGAGTGTAGGTATGACGTAAACTATATATTTTAACAGCCATGACAGATCCCTCCACTTCCCATCTCATGACCACAGATATTCACGGTCGGCGCTATATTCATGCATTCTCTGCTTGCCGAACCCAGTCTACTCGAATTCACAAGGTTGGCTGCACCCTGCCGCCCTGACCGGGCAGCGAGTGCAGGGTCAGGTGTCGAAAGGCAGGGCGGCGGGAGACTATAAATTGAATTTGGCAGGTTGTTCTCAAGTAGGCCATAAGATCAGTTCATATGAACCGATCCCGGATTAAATCTCCTACATCACAGGCAAATCTCTTGCGGCACCAGCCTAACCAAACATAACCACCTCTATATCCCCACCTTCTTCAACAACCCCAACCGCCCCTAAATTCCCCATCCCACAATAATCCGGAACCGAAAACAGCGACAACAACCTCCCTCCAAACCACCATCGGTATCCCTCCTCAAGTATCATGTGCCCCCTGACCATCCGCTCCAGTCCATTGACCCTGAGAAACTCCTCAAAAACATCCTCGCCAAAGGTTCGCATCCCCAGTCCCCTGGGTGACTGATTGATCCCGCTCTCTCCGGACGGGTCGTTCCATACGAACGGATACGCATCCTTCTTAGTGATCTCCGGGAGTTTCACAGGTCCCGGGATGCCACCGTGGACGCAGAAAGTGTGGTTCGAGATCACAGCCGCAACCGGCATGTCATCAAAGACCTGGTTGATCCTGGCATACAGGTCTTCATCGAAATCCAGGTCCCTGAACAGCCCCTCGAACCGGTTCGTTTCCCTGAGTTCATGGTTACCACGCAGAAGGATGATCTTATCAGGCTCCTTGATCTTTAGGGAGAACAGCCACTCAAGAACATCCAGCGATGCAGGACCCCGGTCAATATAATCACCCAGGAAGATCACAGTATCACATCCAATGTCAGTACGTTTGCGAAGAGCGAGACGCAGGGCATCCAGGTCGCCGTGCAGGTCCGCTACAATGAGGATTGGAGTGGCGGCAGAGGTGTGGATCACTGCAGGCTCAAAGTAGAGTATTTCGCTGATCTTAGGCAGGATGCTGAATAGTTTGCGTTTGGTTATTGGAACTTGGATCACCATTTTGAATAATTAATCAAATATTTCCATTCACATAAATGTTATCGTTTCGTTCATCATCTCAAATCTCATTATATTGAAGAGACTGCATCACTAATTTCATCCATATTCGGATTTTTCAATTTATTTTTGTATCTGGACCTCATGAAACAGGATTCGTCATGCGGTTGGATTTACTTAGAGTACACGTTTGTGAATAATTATCAATATTTATTGATCCGTGCGTATTCTTTGGCATGAATTCAAAAAATTATACTCATCATGCTGAAGCAGTACGTTTATTAAAATTTGAGCTTTCTAAGAACCATCCTTAAATATCAACACTCATAAATAAGCCACCAATGTCAGAACCTATTACCTGCTCACAGGCCCTGGTGTTCGGCGCACTTGATTCAGGTATCTCTCTTGCAACCGGGGTTCCGGGCTATCCAATTACCGGCATAATGAAACTGCTTATCGGGTCCGGTGTGGATGCCCGCTGGTCCATTAACGAAAAAGTCGCACTGGAAGCGGCACTCGGTGCTTCGGCCACAGGCCGGCGTTCACTGGTCACAGTCAAGCACGTAGGAATGAACATACTCGCCGACCCGCTCATCACTTCGGCTACCCACACCATAGGGGCCGGCCTGGTGATACTGACAGGTGACGACCCGGGCGTGAAGCAGAGCCAGAACGAACAGGATTCCCGGTATTACGGCCTGCTGGCAGAAGTGCCGGTACTTGACCCACCCGGCCCGGAGGCAGCATATAATTCGATGCGACGCGCATTCCTGCTGTCTGAAAAGGTACGCACGCCTGTGATCATACGCTTGACTGACAGGTTGAACAGTATGGAGGAGGCAGTAAAGAGAACTCCTGCTGACACTGGTGATTTTCAAAAGTTTGACCGGGATACCTGGGCCTTTACAATGAAAGGAAAACACCAGCGATTCCATTGTGAAACATACCCGCTAATGGAAAAAGAGAGTACAATGGCAGGTACACACAGGCTTTACCAGCGTGGCAAAGGCATTGGTATCATCTCTTCAGGTTATCCCTCAAGTCTGGTAGAAGATATCATCTCTGCTGATAGATTCCGGAATATCTCACACCTGGCATTGACCCAGGTAAACCCGCTTCCAAGACCCATCATTAATAAGTTCATTGCGCAACATTCAAGGATACTGGTGATCGAGGAGACCGAACCTGTTATTGAAGAGCAGATATACTGTAGTGGAGTGCTTGGCAAGCTCACCGGGCATACCGGATATGGTAAAATCGAAGCCAGTGACATTATTCTGGCACTGGAAAACATTGACATGGACAAGGTCAGCAGGATGTGCGAGCCTGAGACAAGAAAAAGCCGTGGTTTAACGTCCATCACAGGTGGACTTTCTAAAAACATGTGTGAAGATTGTCCGTACTTGGGACTATATGAGGTACTTGGCAGCCTCGATGTGCCTTTGGCTGGTGACCTTGGGTGTTCGGTAAGGACTGCACCGCCGCCTATGGAAGTGGTGGATATAGCCTATTCCCTGGGTTCTTCCGTTGCCACGGCAACAGGATTTGCTGAAAAAGGGATTGCACTTATAGGTGATTTCGGACTTGTACACACAGGGCTGCAGGGGCTTATCGAGGCCGTACACCATCATAAGAGTGTACTTGTAGTTGTACTCCAGAATAATATAGCAGCCCTCACCGGTGGGCAGGACGTACCTGATATGACCAATGTCGTACAGACCCTTGTACCAGATACACTGATACTTGACATCAGGAAAACAGGAGAGGATGAACTGGCCACGATAATAAAATCAGAACTTGGAAAAGATGGTGTTTCAGTAATTTTGGCCCGGGCAACGTGCACAAAGTATTAAAATCAGTTATTATCCGGTTATCAATCGGTCATTATCTGGTTACTACCTGGTTATTATCCGGCCATTATCTGTTTATTGTACTTTCATCATCCTGCTATAATTTCCTGGATAAAATCGTCAAGGCGTTTGCAGGGTATACCCCTCTTGGCATGGGTGCAGTCCTTTACTTTTTCAAGAAGGTCGCACAACTGGTCATGGTTCAGGTCATAACCCATAGTATGGATGATTCCCTTCAATGCCTTGGTACCAGTATGCTTGCCAATGATCAGGCTTCGCTTACCTCCCACCAGTTCAGGAGAGAACAGTTCATATGTGCTGGGCTCTTCCAGGATTGCGGCCACGTGGATACCGCTCTCATGGGCAAAAGCATGTTCGCCCACCACCGCCTTATTCTTTGCCATTTTTACCCCGGAATATTCCACCACCATTCTTGACAGTCTGGTTAAATCTGTGGTATTATACCGCTCAATGCCGTACTGGACCATCAATGCCATAAGTAACTCTTCCAGTGAAGCATTACCTGCTCTCTCTCCCAAACCGTTGACCGTGGTATGGAGCTGTTTAGCTCCTGCTTCTGCAGCGGCGATGGTGTTGGCAGTGGCCATCCCTAAGTCGTTATGGCAGTGAATACAGATATCGGCATTTATCTCTTTTTTTATCTCACTTACAAGATAATATGTTGTACTGGGATTCAATATCCCGACTGTATCTGCTATACTTAAATAATCGGCATGCCGTTCTTCTGCCATCTTGAACACACTTTTCAAGACATTTATATCCGTACGTGTTGCATCTTCAGCAGCGAACCTTACCGTAAGCCCGTGATCTTTTGCATATTCCAGGGCATCAAATGCGCATAGTGTAGCTTCAGCACATGTCTTATGGTACTTATATTTCAAATGAAGGTCAGACGTGGCAATGAATATGCTTACGATATCCACATCGCACCCTATGGCAACATCAATATCCGGTATCACAGAACGGGATAGGCAACAGATCTTTGCATTAAGACCCATATTTGCAATCTCCCTCACAGTATCCCGCTCAACGTGGGATACTACTGGAAATCCGGCTTCGATTATTTCTACACCGATATTATCTAGTCCCTGAGCTATATTTTTCTTTTCATTAAGGGTAAAGGCTGTACCTGGTGTCTGTTCACCATCCCTTAAGGTTACATCGCATATCTCTATGTCACCTGGCTTTCTTCCAACAAGGTCAACAAGTTTGTTTCTGGAATACTGCATTTGTTTTCACCTGACGAGTAGAGGTATTTATTAAATCCCATGATAAGTAAGGTTTTCGACAATAAAATTGTTATTGTAATCGATATGTTCAATACATATCTCAAGAAAATGCTCACGTCGTTCGCATTTTATAAGCTTACAGGAAAGTATACTTTCCTATACGTAAATAAAACTATCAATTCTAACAGAAGACCGGAGTTAACGCCTTTGGCAACAATAAGTGAAAAGATATTTAGCATGGCATCGAAATCTGATGCCCGTGCCTGTGATTTTGTGATTGCCGATGTGGACTGTGCAATGGCACACGACGGCACCAGCGTACTGGCAGTAAAGGCATTCAGGGAGATGGAAGTGCAGAAAGTCTGGGACCCGGCACGGATAGTGATCCCGTTTGACCATATTGTGCCTGCAAGTACTGATGTGGCCGCCAACCTGCAGCATGACATCCGGCAGTGGGTACAGCAGCAGGGCATCCCGAACATGTATGATGTGGGTGAAGGTATCTGCCACCAGGTATTACCAGAGCAGGGATTTGCCCTTCCAGGCAGGCTGATAGTGGGTGCCGATTCCCATTCATGCACTTACGGTGCCTTTGGCGCGTTCGGTACGGGTGTGGGTGCTACTGATATGGCCGAGATCTTTGCATCTGGTAGACTGTGGTTCCGTGTTCCCCAAACCATGAGGATCACTATTGAAGGAAAAATGGCAGAGCGAGTGTCTGCAAAGGACCTGACACTACATGTGATCAAGCATATTGGTGCTGATGGTGCGACCTACAAGGCCATGGAATATTATGGTACTGCCATTGAGGAGATGAGCATTTCGGGCAGGATGACGCTGTGTAATATGGCTATTGAGATGGGGGGGAAGGCAGGGATCGTGCCGCCTGATAAAAAGACCGAGGAGTTCCTCAAAGGGCGGGCCATAGATGCCTATACTCCTGTATATGCCGATGAAGCTGCAGATTATATTGAAGAGATCAACCTGGATATTGATGGTCTGGCTCCACAGGTGGCAAAACCCCATAGTGTTGATAATGTGTGTGATGTGGATGAAGTGGCAGGGATCAATGTGGACCAGGTCTTTATCGGTTCATGCACCAACGGCAGGCTTGCGGACCTGGAGGCGGCAGCCCGGATACTGAAAGGGAAAAAGGTGGCTGTTCGTACTGTGGTCATACCTGCTTCAAGGACTGTGTTGCTTGAGGGGATTGAGAAGGGATATATCTCAAGTATAATCGAAGCCGGAGCTACATTAGGACCACCGGGCTGCGGGCCGTGCCTGGGTGCCCATCTGGGTGTGCTGGCAGAACGTGAGGTGTGCGTGTCCACGTCCAACCGCAACTTCAAAGGCAGGATGGGAAAGGGTGGACTGCTGTACCTGGCATCTCCTGAAACTGCGGCGGCATCGGCTTTGAAAGGCGAGATTACTGACCCCAGGCTGGTTTGATGGTCATAGCTTCCACGTTGGATGTAAAAACGTTCATGTCACATTAATGATATAACTGGTGTTATGCTACGCGACAGGGATAAGTATGTGATATGGCCTGCTTATATTGATAAAGGCAATAGTAGAAGCGATGGGCGTATCATACCAAGGAAGATATCGATCACCTCGCCTGAGTTGAAGGAGATCGTGCAGGCTGCAAAGGAACTAGGGCTAAACCCGACGGTGGAGAGGGATAAGGCTTACCCGAAATCGTGGTGGAAGGTCAGCGGACGGGTGCTGATGGATAAGAAGGGGGTTAAGTCCGGGATCGTGAGGGAGATCGCGAAGAGGATTGGGGAGATGCGCGGGTGATAAGCAAAATGTTTTTGTAAAAACGGAAACATGTAGTGAATTTCCTTATTTAACAGGGCATTTCAGAAGTTATTTATAGATTGGGGTATCCACTATTTATAGTTTAACCCGCATAAAAATTTTATAATTTTAGAGAGGTAATGGTAGTTATCATTACATAGGATGGGGATTTACGTGGAACGTACTCTCATAATATTATTGATCGTCACAGTCAGTGTGTTGGCGGTAGTGGTTGGTGGGTGTAATGAGGCAGCAAAAGACGAAACGCCTCCTATGCCTAAACAAACAGTAGTGCCTCTTGTGCCTACTGTAAACTCTACACCACAATTACCCAATCCTGCTTCTAAGTATTGTATTGAACAAGGATATAATAGTACCATTCGGACAAATCCTGATGGTTCTCAAACAGGGTATTGTATTTTCCCTGACGGAAGGGAATGTGAAGAATGGGCATATTTTAGAGGTGAATGTAAGCATGAGTAACAAGAAATATTATGTTTTCATATTAAGTTTTTTAATTTTTATTGCCTTGATAAGTGGAGTTTATGGTTTAGAAGAAAATAAAATAAAACAAGCCGATAATCTAGTTTCTTTAGAAGAAATGAGTATCCAAGAAAGAATTGAGTTTCTTAATCAAAAAATAAATGAAAAAAATCTAAGTTGGGTGGCAGGGGAAACGTCCATGTCTAAGTTACCCAAAGAAGAAAGAAGGGCGAGGTTGGGTTTAATCAAACCCCCTTTTCAAAAACAAAACGCTGGAATAGAGACCAATTACATAACTTCCCCCCTCTACGCTTCCTATCCGTCTTCTCTTGATTGGAGAAATAAAGATGGAAATGATTGGATTAGTCCTATTAAAGATCAGGGCGAATGTGGCGCTTGCTGGGCTTTTTCGTCTGTTGCAGTTGTGGAGTCAAGAGCAAAAATAGAACTAAACAAGCCGAGCTATAATATTGATTTATCAGAACAAGATGTAGTTTCTTGCAATACAGGTGGTGGAAGTTGTAGCGAGGGATCGGAAAGTGATGCGCTGACCCACATGAAAAATACAGGCATCGTCAAGGAATCTTGTTTTGCATACACCGCTTCAAATAATTCCTGCTCGAATAAGTGTTCTAATTGGCAAAATGAAATTCTGAAAGTGCAGAACTATAATTTGATTTCTGCAAGTGCAGGCTATATAAAACAGGCAGTAAATGATTACGGTCCTGTAACGGTTTACATGTATGTTGATGATGATTTTAACTATTATTTGGAAGGAATTTATTCTCATACACTTGTTACGTGGACTGGTGGACTTCATTCTATTACTATTGTAGGATATAATGATTCGGGTCAATACTGGATATGTAAAAACAGTTGGGGAACTGGCTGGGGCGAGAGCGGTTATTTCAGGGTATCCTATTCTGAAAACGTTCTGGATTATGACGCTTGGAATAATGATTGGGATGATAACAGAACTTTCATTTTGGATGACAGTTATTATGTAACAGGTACAGATATAGGAACCATTCCTACAGTAAATAGTGTTCAAGCAAATATCACCTATGCAAATAGCACGACACCAATTAATTTCACAGTTTACGCAAAAGCCAATTCTATTAAGCAACTATTGAGTGTCAAAATAAATGGAACTTCGATGAGTGGTACACTCTCAACAGGAGGTACATTTAGTACAATTAAAACACTTTCTGATTTTGGATGTCAAGGTTTTGAAGGGAATTGCATACTTATGATAAATGCCACAGATGATGCGGGCAAAGCCAATACTAACGAAAAAATTACTGTCGTAGTTGATGATATTGCGCCAAGAATTACTGAAAATCCTACTGTTTATCCAGATAATCAAAATGCGGCAAGGAATGGAAGTCTAATAACCCTTAATGCAACAATTATCGACCTTGGAGCTGGTGTTAAAAACGCCATGGTCAACGTCTCCCAGGTCAACGGCAGCCTTGGAAATATAATCCTTAACAACATCAGCGGATTCTGGACAAATTCAAGTGTGATATTGAATACATCAGATGGAATATATTATTTGAATATCACTGCTTATGATAACGCGTACAATTGCAACGATAGCGCTCAGGTTACAGTAGTGATAGATAATACTAGGCCTATCATACTTAGTGCTGATGCTAATCCATCCATTATTGAATCAAATGGAACTGATAACACATTGCTAAATGTCACTGCGATTGATAATGGCAGCGGCATTGCATCGGTGACAATTAATCTTTCTGCGATCGGCGGCTTGTCAGCTCAGGCAATGACCAATTACAGCGGAGTATGGCAGTTCGTCACAAATACAACCATTTTCGGCACATTTGAACTACCAGTCAATATCACAGATAATGCAGGCAATTCCAATACGTCTGTTACGATCTTGCTGATCGTAAATGATACTACACTTCCGGTTGTGATTGATACCTTGCCTAAGAATCTGGCAACTGATGTAACGATTGGTTCCAGCATTACAGCCACATTCAGCGAACCCATGAACAGTTCAACACTGAACGATACAGCAATAAAAGTGTACAGTCTTTCAAGTGGCAAGATTACAGGTGGAATCTTTGAAGATACCAATGGCACATGGAACTCCAGCAATTTCCAGGGTTTTAGATATGATGAGGAACTCACAGTTTTTCAAACTCCGATAGATGGTGCACACAGAATCATTTTAGAGAATAATCTCGTCTATTCAACCAGCCCCTTAACGAGATACTATCAACTCTATATCCATAAAGGCGAAAAAGTAGCTGGATCTGAAAATTACAGTATTATCGGTTGGCTGGGAGATGAGTATGTTGCGGTAAATGGCACACCAAACAAATTGACAAAGCTAGTTTTAGAGCAAAAGTCCTATGAAACCAAAACATTGCAGAGAAATGAGATTTGGGATATAGGAGATGGATATTCATTAGAGGTTGTCGAAATTGATAATGATGGCGGTGAAGCATGGCTAGACTTGTATAAGGATGGTAATACTCTTGATAGTAATCCATTTGATAATCAGTCCTACTGGTGCGTGAAGGATGATATTGAAGGCGAGTCTAATGTCCCTATTTTTATAACCTATCTTGATAAGGTCAGCGATAATACGATCCAGTTAAAGTACACATGGTTAATATCTCAAGATGTCACTGTTATTAATTCGGGCGAATACTTCGGTATGTTCGAAGTAAAATCTATTTCCAGTGATGGAATTCGATTGGCCAATGAAGAAAATGTCTCGCTGACAAGAGGCAGCGCAATACCTCTGGCAAATGATCTGAAGTTTGAGGTTGAGGATACCCCAACTGTACGATATTGTCTTGTAGGCACAGGTGAAATTAAAACAGGATTGGCTGGAGATATTTCTTATAACAGCGCCAGCAGAACAGTAATTTTTGATCCCGTTTCCAATCTTAAGTATGATACAAATTATATTTCATATATCACAACTGTTGCAGAAGATCTGGCTGGTAATGCTTTAATAGAAGATTATGAATGGAAATTCAAGACAATACGTTATACTTCAAGTGGAAATGGAGGCGGCGGCGGTGGAGGTGGCGGCACCTCTGGAGAAGATTTCTATAACATTGTCCTATCAGAAACCGACAGGCAGAGCGTATTCAAGAACTCACACATCTCATACAGGTTCGATCTGGAAGACAACATAGTCAGTCATATCAATTTCAGAGCCCTGAAAAGCGCCGGTACAATAGCTGCCAAAGTTGAGATATTGAACAATACTTCCACGCTGGTGAGCACACTACCACCTCATGAAGTATTTAGAAACCTGAACATATGGGTCGGAAACGCTGGATGGGCAACTGAAAGGAATATTGCCGATGCCACTGTTGTTTTCACTGTAGATAAATCATGGATCAATGAAAACAATATCGATAAATCATCAATAGCCCTCTATCGTTACAGTGATGATACATGGCATGAACTGGTGACCATGAAGATTGCCGAGGATGCCAATAGTTTACAATTTGAAGCTGAAACGCCAGGATTCTCAGCATTTGCTGTAACAGGTAAAGAGTTTGAAAGAGAAGCGGGAGGAGAAGGTATTATTTCAGAGCCTGCAGTAACAGTAGATAAAACCCCAGTCCCGACACCAACTGAGAAGAAAGGGATACCTGGATTTAGTCTATTTGCAGGCTTGTCGGTCTTGTTGATAGCAGTGCAGTTATTGCGCAAAAAGAAATAGATTAAGCTAGAATCCGACAGTGGAGAAGGATAAGGCATATCCAAAGTCCTGATGTAAGGTCAGGGACGGGTGCTGGTGGATAAGAAGGGGGTTAAGTCCGGGATTGAGATGGAAATAGCGAAGAGGATAGGGGAGATGCGCGGGTGATTAAGCTTCTTTTTCTTAATTGATGTGATATTATCATAAGATATTGTAGGGTAATTACCATTACATTTGGATTGTTCAATACTTTTAGCAGAATTTGGCTTAGCCTAATTGTCAAAGGCTAATGGGGAAATTAAAATTATATTGCATATCTGATAATTTTATCCCAAGGCCAACGCGAAGGATAACTATATATGTTGGTGTGTATTTTTTAACTGACATATGTGGGGATTTTTACACCGCCCTTGACAATAAAGCTTGTTGAAGCAATAAGAACAAATTAGAGGGAGTTAAAATGGATAAGATCAGAATCTTAACAATTCTGGTTGGCATCACTTTATTCTTGAGTTTAACAAATCTGTACGCTACTCTCAATCTATATGATAAACTTGATCCTAGTGAAGAGCTTGATACACTGTTAGAGCCTCAACCTGATCCAACACCTGCTAAAACCCAGCAGCCGTTGAAGATCCAAGTTAGTGTTGACGATGATCCGGTAAAAGGTTCAAACGATGCACCCATTACCATAATCGAGTTTAGCGACTTCGAATGTTCTTTCTGTGCACTGTTTTATTTGCAGACATTGCCTCAAATAGAAGAAAATTACATACAAACCGGAAAGGTCAAATTTGTTTATCGAGACTACCCGTTAAGCTTCCATCCACATGCCCAAAAGGCTTCAGAAGCTGCAGAATGTGCAAAGGAACAAGAAAAATATTGGGAATATCATGATAAGCTGTATAATAACATAAATGATCTGGACAATGAAAGTCTAAAGCAATATGCAAAAGACCTGGGATTAGATATTACTCAATTTAACGAATGCTTAGATTCTGGAAAAATGGCTTCAGAGGTGGAGAAAGATTTCCAAGATGGCGCCAGTTATGGAATTAGCGGAACACCTACGTTCTTTATTAACGGGGTCATGGTTGTGGGTGCCAAGCCATACGAAGTGTTCCAGCAAGTGATCGAACAGGAATTGAACACTGGCTGAGTATCCGAATTCAATATTTTAGGAGAGGATTACTTCTCCTGTTTTGAGGTTATCTTGAATACTGCCTAAGAGCCCACATTGCTTTTATCTGGCGTACGTCCACATTTACCAATAGATCTCACTTTCATTATATTCACTAAGTTATTATTGAACACCGATTTTCGTCAGCCGTTTATATTCCACAAAAAAACTACCATTTTTGCATCAAAACATATAGGACAGTAACGTTTTTTCATGGAATCGCGCTCTAGAATATGTTCCGTATATGGAACATAAAAATTCTGATATCCAACTATAAGTTAACGTCCGAGTCAATTATGCATCAACTGATTAAACCAGTCCTGAAATCTTACGTGTGTGGATAGAGAGTGTCATAACAGGTTTGATTATTGCCATTATTATTGCCGTAATTTATAACAGTCAATAATTTCGAAAAATTTTTATACTATTACACAAATAAATATATGTATATTGGAGATGCTGGTAAGATTGCGTTCTATCTGGCTGGGAAGGTGAGTGAGTTATGGGGCTCATTGTTATTGATAGAATGCAAGCAATCGAGTGTGTTGCAGAAATCAGAGTGAGTAAGCTGATATTTCCAATTTGATACTTGCTGCTAGTCCAGATTCATAGAAAGTATTGAATGAATTGTGCGAAGGAAAGGAAGTGGGAAATTGTGTCCAATGTTAAATTGAATAAAATACCAACAAAACGCAAATTAATTATTGGTTGGAATAAAAGGACAAAAATAGGTGCAATTATTGGAGGATCATGGGGCCTAATTACTGGGATGTTGTATGCATGGGGAGTTTTTGCATTAGGATTTTCAGGACATGGTGAAATAGGTACATTATCAAACAATATATCTGCTATATGGAAAATATTTTTTTTGCCGGCATATTTAACTGACATAATTTCTGGTTTTTTAGGAAATTCATTGATAATTATAGCTTCTTTACTTGGTTTTTCTTTTTTTATAATATGGTGCATTGGAATACCGATCTTATTCGGTATTATAATGGGCATTTTGACATCTGCAATAATTGAAAAAAAAATAGCGGTTGATAAAATGACGAAAAATTACATTGGATTGAGTTTAGCGGGAATAATTTGCATATTTGGAATGTTTGGCATAATACCCCTCGCATGTGCTGAAGATATAGGGGAATTAAGTTTGGATTTAGAACCGGATGCGACCGTTATGAAAACTGCCCAGGAATTTCAGCTAATGCACATAAAAGTTGTAACACTAACAGATGAAACTGAAGTAGTATTTTTTGAATCTGATATAATTGAGCAAAAAGATATAAATATGCCAATCCCGGCAGGGACATATAAATTATATGTTCAATTACAGGGACATAGAACGATATGGGAACTCGACAACGAAAATAGAGGATATGAAGTTTCAGCAGGTTCTACTACAGTCGTACCATTATGGGAGAACACTCTATTAAAGGATGTATTCGCAGATGCTCCCTGGCGAACAGAGACTGGCAATATTCCTATTCTTGTTATGGTTAAAGATGCTACAGGTATTGCAGGGGATTATGATTTAGGAAATGTTGAAATATACCTGGATGAAGATTGTGATAAAGACAATAACGAAGCCGATGATATACTTTTAGAAACCGTAACAAAATGGTATGGTGTTACGGTAAGTGGATCATTCTATAATCTATATAACCCTGGTGATTGGTATGGCATTACTTATCTGGATCCATCTGAACATGATCTAAGTGGTGAGGTTTGTTTCCATGTAGTGATCAGGGAAATCGGTGGATGGCTAGATCCGGATAGCGATACGCACAGCCATTTTAATGTGAATATAGCAAGTGATACTCTACCTGCCTTAACAAATTGGCATGCTGGAGATACACATTACCATAGTAGTTATACCGACAATCTAGTAGAATTTGGATTTCCAGTAGAAGCTACGGTAGAAGCTGGAAAAGTCATTGGGCTTGACTGGAATGCTATTACAGATCACTCCTTTGATATTAGAGATAGCAAAACATCAGACTCAAATCATAAGTTTAATACCCTTAAAAGTGACGTCAGCTCTTATAACACTGGTTCGTACAGGCTTATACTTGGGGAGGAAGTCTCTTGTTATGGACATGAGAATCCTCCTAATCCACAGGTTCCAAGAGGGGTTGTTCATTTTTTAATCTTTGGAATGGAAAATTTCAACAATGTTAAAGGAACAGGATTAGACTTTATCCCCGGAGGTCACGATGAAAAACCTGAAGGCGGGCTAACATGGAATCTTGAAGATGTTATTGATGCAGTTAATTCTCAGGGCGGCGTTAGTTATGCGGCACATCCGGAAGGACATCGCGATGCAAGTGCTGCCGCTTTTGATAGAGTTCCCTGGATTACTGAAGACTATGATCTGGTCGGGTATAATGGTCTTCAAGTGTGGAATATGATGGACAGAGACCATGAGCGAGATTTAGGATTAGAACAGTGGAAACGCTTGTTATTAAATGGTCGCAAAGATATATTTATTGCGGGTGGCAGTGACGCTCATGGGGATTTTAGTCATGCAACCACTGTAATTGGGCCTATGGATAACGCTTTTGGAAAGGTTCGAACATATATATATTGTGAAGAATTTACTGAGGAAGGCATTTTAAATGCACTTAAAAACGGGAACTCCATAATGACAGATGGTCCTTTAGTAATTTTCAACATAACCAATGAGCGTAGTGAGACTGCAATTATAGGGAATGAAATTACAGGATATTATCTTACTTTGAACATACAATGGGAGTCAACATCTGAATTCGGGAATATTTCTCACATTTATATCCATCGTGGTATAATTAATGAAACTGAAGTAAAAATCAGCGAGTATAATCTTACTCCAGATAATTTTTCAGGGGCAGGTGTGTATTCGGACTTAGCTGGCAAGGTTCCTTTGATGAAGAATGGATATATCAGGATAAATGCAACTACAGATAAAGGGTACAGTGTATACACAAATCCAATCTGGATCAACAGTCCTGCATCTATAATCTCTAATGTATCAGTAACTGGAATAACAGCAAATTCTACAACCATAACCTGGGATACTAATGGACCAAGTGACAGCTTAGTTAAATATAGCTCCGAATCTGGAAACTATACGTTATTAAAATATAACCATAATAATGTCACGTCACACAATATAAATCTCACAGGACTGATACCAAATACAACTTATTATTTTGTTGTGAACAGTACGGACGCAAGTTGTAATTCTAACGAGAGCAATGAATATAATCTCAGGACTGCAGCAATTCCAGACACCACGCCAGCAGTTGTAATTAACACATCTCCCGAGAACTTGGCAATAAATGTCATAATAGAGACAAATATTACTGCTACATTCAGTGAACCTATGAACAGTTCTACACTCAATAATAACACGGTAAAGGTATATAATCCGGACAGGATTATGGGCGAAACCTTTGAAGATACTAATGGTTCATGGAACTCCAGTAATTTCCAGGCTTTCATGCATGTTGAGGAACTTGCTGTCTGGCAGACACCAATAGATGATGCACACAGAACCATAGGAGAAGGTAATCTCATATATTCTACTCAACCCCTGCTGAGGGACTATCATGTCTATTCAAATGAAGGCATCGAAGTAGAAGACTCTGGGAATTACAGCGTCATCGGTTGGCTGGGGGATGAAAATGTAGTGATTGATAATGGTGCTGGCGATTGGATAATCTCGAAATTGGTTTTCGAGCAAAACTCTATTAATACCAAAACATTACATGTCGGACAAACATGGGATTTAGGAGATGGATATTCCTTTAAGTTGCTCGAACTCGATGTAGGTGGTAATGAAGCATGGGTGGCCTTAAACGACTCACGTGGAGAAATTGACAATATGGTATGTGTTAACCAGACTGCTTGTATTTTTTCAGCGGACATAGACGCAAGTGGTGATAATACTCCTTTCTTCGTAACATATCTGAATAAAGTCAACTTGACCCAGTTCCATATAGAATTAAAATACACTTGGTTGATATCACAGAATACTACTGAGATTCAAGATAATGAACAATTAGGCGATTTCAGAGTAAAAACCTCCACTGACAAAATTATTATTGAAAACGATGAAGACATGCTTTTAATGAGAGGTAGCACAATTCCATTATTCGATAACTTCAAGTTCGAAGTTGAGGATACGCCAACTGTACGATATCGTCTTATACACCAAACAGAAACACCTGTGGAAGGAGATGTTTCTTACAACAGTTCAAGTAGAACCGTGACTTTTGACCCAATTTCAAATCTCAATGAAAACATAGACTATTTCCCACGCATTACAACTGGTGCAGAAGATCTGGCTGGTAATGGTTTGACTGAAGACTACATATGGACATTTAAGACAGTTGATACAAAACCACCCACCATAACTGATAACACTCCAACCGGAACAGACATTCCAGTAACGACCGTGATAACCATAACATTCAACGAGTCGATGAATACGACATCCGTTGAAGATGCTTTCTCCATTGATCCTTCAGTTGCAGGAACGCTCAGTTGGTCTGGCGATACGATGAACTTCACCCCAACCGCTGACCTTGCATACTCTACAATGCATGAGGTTACCATCGGAACAGGAGCAGAAGATATGGCTGCCAATCCTCTGGCAGCGGCTTACATCTGGGACTTTACCACAGGAGCAGGAGCAGAACCAGACACCACAGCACCAACCGTAACTGATAACACTCCAACCGGAACAGACATTCCAGTAACGACCGTGATAACAGTTACGTTCAACGAGTCGATGAATACGACATCCGTAGAAGATGCTTTCTCCATTGATCCTTCGGTTGCAGGATCGTTAAGCTGGTCCGGCGATACAATTACCTTCACACCAACCGCTGACCTTGCATACTCCACAACATACGAGGTTAACATCGGAACAGGAGCAGAAGATCTGGCTGGCAATCCACTTGCAACAACTTACATCTGGAACTTTACCACAGAAGTTATACCAACCTCAAACAATATCATCCTGAACCCAGGATTTGAATCAGGAACCTCTCCATGGCGATTTTATACGAGCGGGACAGGGACTTTCACTATAGCATCTCCTGGCTTTGAAGGGAACAATGCTGCCAAACTTGCTTTATACAGTGGTAGTACGAACATCCAGTTATATCAAACAGAGGTAACACTGAAACCAGACACCCGCTATCAGTTAAGTTTTTCAGGTTATTCAACGACCGGACATGATGTGAATGTGCGATTGATCAAGCATGTTTCACCATATACCAACTATGGTTTGGACTTTACAGCTGATCTTGGCACGAGCTGGCAGACCTTCACTACTGAATTTACCACGACTGGTTTTACAGGTACAGTAAATGATGGACGTTTAATGTTCTGGCTCGCACCGTTCGCTACATCAGGAGATAAGTACTACATTGATGACGTGCGATTGGAGAAAGTTGATATTCAAGATACCACACCTCCCACGGTTGCCGGAAATGAACCCACAGGAATAAATGTTCCCGTCACCACGCAAATACATGTGACTTTCAGCGAGGCAATGGATCAAGCATCTACGGAGTCCGCGTTCTCGACGTCTCCCGTAAATTTTGGAAGCTTCAGCTGGAACGGTAACATCATGACCTATACTCCAGATTCTGACTTTGCCTTTGACACGACATATACGGTTATGGTAAAAGACACAAACTGTATGACGGTCTGCCATAACCAGGATATGCATGCGATACATGAAATGACATCAGCTACATGCCAGGGATGTCATGGTGTATCATTAGCCGATCGACAACCTTCATGTTACAAATGCCATACAGATTCGATACACACAGGTGCCAGAGACTTGGCAGATAATTGTATGCAAACCGAGCATACCTGGCAGTTCACAACGGAAATTGTACCGACTTCAAACAATATCATCCTGAACCCGGGATTTGAGTCCGGCACTACACCATGGCTTTTTTTTACCAATGGTATAGGCACGTTTTTGAATGATGCTTCTGGTGATGGAAGTCCCTATGCCGGTCATATTACGATCTATCAAGAAGGGAGCAATGTTCAACTTTATCAGCCGGGTCTGGTACTTGAGCCAAATGTTCTATATCGTTTGAGCTTTAAGGCATATTCCAATACTGGTCATGACTTCTCCATTTCACTGCATAAGCACGGATCTCCGTATACTAATTATGGATTATCTGACGATGTGGTTAACCTTGGTACTTCATGGAGTGAATATTCAACCCAGTTTACCACTTCCGGTTTTTCCGGGACCGTGAATGATGGTCGTTTAAGGTTCTGGTTGTCACCCTATGATGCTATTGGAGATCACTATTTCATTGATGATGTTATTCTCATAAAGGTTTAGGACCAAAGATGTGTGGGATCGAAGGTATCCGGCACTCGCAATAGCGTGGGTTGGCAGGGACTTTCATGTACTCCATCTTCCTGAACTGCTTTTCGGATATGTTCCTTGCTTATCTGTGGAATTGTTTTTTTAATTATTTATCAGTACGGCATCAACTGACTAAACCAGTCCTGAAATTTTACGTGTATGGATAGAGAGCGTCATAATTTGTTTGATTATGATTATCATAATAGTTGACAATTCCAAAAAATTATTATACTATTACGAACTTGAATATTTATATTGTGCTGAAAAGATTACGTTCAATCTGGAAGGAAAGGTGAGTGAATTATGAGTGAAAAAAATATCAAGATCAACCATACCGCTGTAAGTAACAGCATTAACAAGTACAGGATATTGATGATTGTGTTCATTACTGCCGCAGTGTGTGTGATGAGTGCAGGAATCGGAACCGCAGAAGATGTGAATATAACATTTGAAGGACATTTTGGTGGTGACATTTATGCAACTGCTGTGTCCGGGAACTATGCGTATGTCGGACAGGGACAGCATTTAGTAGTTCTTGATATAAGCAATACTTCACAACCTTTGGAACTTGGGAGGATAGATACTATAGGTATTCTTTTCGATATTAAAATATCAGGTAGCTACGCCTACATTGTCAATGATAATGAGGATCTTGTGATTGTTGATATCAGCGACCCAGCCGCCCCGACCCTTGCAGGTAGTTATAATACGGAAGGATTTACGAAAAATGTTGTAGTTTCGGGCAGCTACGCCTACGTTGCCTGTAATCTTGACGGTCTTGTGATTGTTAATATCAGCAATCCGGCCGCTCCTACTCTTGCAGGTAGTTATGATACGGCAGGATATGCAAGGGGTGTTGCTGTTTCAGGAAGTTACGCCTACGTTGCCGATTTAAATAACGGTCTTGTGATTGTTAATATCAGCAACCCGGCCGCTCCTACTCTTGTAGGCAGTTATGATACGGCAGGATATGCAATCGGTGTTGCTGTTTCAGGCAGCTACGCCTACGTTGCTGATAATAATGATGGTCTTGTGATTGTTAATATCAGCAACCCGGCCGCCCCTACTTTTGCAGGTAGTTATGATATGATAGGAGATGCGTGGCGTGTTGCAGTTTCAGGCAGCTACGCCTACGTTACCAATGGTATTAACGGTCTTGTGATCGTTGATATCAGCAACCCGGCCGCCCCTACTCTTGCAGGTAGTTATGACACGGAAGGATTTGTGCAAGGTATTGCAGTTTCAGGTAGCTATGCTTACCTTGCCGATAGTAATAACGGTCTTGTGATTATTGATATCAGCAACCCGGCCGCCCCTACCTATGAAGGTAGTTATGATTTGGCAGGAGATGCGCAAGGTGTTGCAGTTTCAGGTAGCTATGCCTACCTTGCCGATAGTAATAACGGTCTTGTGATTATTGATATCAACAACCCAACCGTCCCTACTCTTGCAGGTAGTTATGATACGGCAGGAGATGCGAATGGTGTTGTGGTTTCAGGCAGTTACGCCTACGTTGCCGATGGTACTAACGGTCTTGTGATTATTGATATCAGCAACCCAGCCGCCCCCACTCTTGCAGGTAGTTATGACACGATGGGATATGCGTACGGCGTTGCAGTTTCAGGCAGCTATGCCTACGTTGCCAGTAGTAACGGTCTTGTGATCGTTGATGTCAATAACCCAGCCGCCCCTACTCTTGCAGGCAGTTATGGTATAGCAGGATTGACGATGGGGGTTGCAGTTTCAGGCAACTATGCCTATGTTGCCGGTTTTACTAACGGTCTTGTGATTGTTGATATCAGCAACCCGGCCGCACCAACCCTTGCAGGTAGTTATGATACGGCAGGATTTGCGGAGAATGTTGCAGTGTCAGGCAGCTATGCCTACATTGCCGATGGTAATAAGGGTCTTGTGATTGTTGATGTTAGCAACCCAGCCGCTCCGACCCTTGCAAGTATTTATGACAAGGCAGGATGGATGCATGATGTTGCAGTTTCAGGCAGCTATGCCTATGCTGCAAGTAGTAATGGCAGAACAATGACTATTATTAATATCAGTAACCCAGCCGCCCCTACTCTTGCAGGTAGATATGATATGAGAGGATATGCAAGTGGTGTTGCAGTTTCAGGTAGCTATGCCTATGTTGCCGATTATCATAACGGTCTTGTGATACTGCGCACGAACA
>Ga0255430_10008_pt1 | contig 38317 bp, 39 predicted proteins | sample ANMaggSeSYBR02G3_FD_182660 | JGI IMG/M metagenome (GOLD analysis project Ga0255430, IMG submission 182660) | Sediment cell enrichment communities from methane seep in Santa Monica Basin, California, United Staets - ANME aggregate JGI... | ecosystem: Environmental > Aquatic > Marine > Cold seeps >...
CCAAATAAATCAGACACGACAGAATCAATCTTAATATTGGCAGTTTCAAATAGCTTGTGAATACGCCTTTTATAATCAGCCAGGGATTCTGTATAACTTCTTCTAAGTCGTGTCAGTTCTCTCCATTGGCGTATCTCTTTCGGAGGAATGAAACTACCCCTTAACAACCCATGCCTCAAAAGTCCTGCAAGCCATTTGCAATCACTTATATCTGTTTTTCGGCCAGGAACATTCTTGATATGCCTGGCATTTACAAGGATTACTTCCATGAACCCCTCAAAAACATTATGAACAGGTCGCCAGTAAACCCCGGTACTTTCCATTGCTACTATCGGGCAATTATTATCTGTTAACCATTTTCTCATCACAAACAAATCATTTGTAAATGTTCCAAACTCTTTTATCTCATACTGTTCTTTGCCTTGTTCATCTATTGTAATAAGGCACGCTGATATTTTTTTCTTATGCACATCTAATCCGCAACAAACAGGGTGAACAATTTGAATAAATGTGGTATCTAATTTTTTGGTCATAACTATCCTCCTAATTTTTTATTGTGGTTGATAAAAATTTTGATAGTTATGACCATTCGTTCGATTTTGCAAGTGTTTCATGCTTTGTTGTGCCCGCAGGGCATGGGGGTTGGTGGGAGAACAAGTGGTTTCAATCACTTGGTCTTATGTTCCCCTGAATCTGATTCAGCCTGATCAGCCGAACCGCGCAGTACGGACCCGTATGCTGCGTGGTGTGGGAGGGGCGGCCTGTGAGGGTCGCTCCTATCCCGATGGGCGAAGTTATCTGCCAACTGCCTGTTCGTAGTAAAGTACCACCTGTCTTCTGAGTATCAAGCTGCTAGCGCAAAAACCTTTTATAGCCCGCAGTAGTCTGATTGTTACAAACGATTTCTCAATAGCGCTATCCAATATCTACCCATACCTATTGCTGGGCACATCACACACAGCCTGCATCCTTGTTCCGCTCGGCATTTGAGTTGTCTCACAAAGTTTGCCATAGTGTCGTGTATGTGTGAAATATCGCATGTGGATTGAAAACCAGAAGACGGCGCTGTTCGCGGGTCAGCTGAATAAAATTGTGGGTCAACCGGAACTGATGTGGTAAAACAATCCTTTTTTGTAAATATTCGGCTTTGTTTTTGGCAATATTTTCAATACGTTATAAAGCCGAATGAAAACCATCAGAACAAAAGCTCACGTTTTAAATAACCCATTAAATTGATAATTAATAACAAATTCAGTTGGTTATAGTTGTTACCCTTGATACTCAAAAACCAGGTATTAGTATTCGGTGTAAAATTTATTTTATAACACATTGAAATAACAATAAAAAACAAAGCCGAATATTTACCCTTTTTTTGCCATTTATTCATTGTTTTCCAAGTAGTTATGCCAAAATCAAAAAATGCCACTTTTTTACTCTTAATACCATTGTTAAGGTATTGATATCTTAACAATGATTTGCGTAACAGATTGATTTTATTGACCACATTGATTCCGGTTGACGGGGTTAGGCATCACACCAGTTCCGGTGAGCCAAAATTGTTGGGCTATTTGTTACGCAAATTCAATGCGTAACCGTTTGCCGATAGCATGGGCGGCACGTTCTAATGTTTGAAGAGTAATAGATGTGTTTTTTGGATCAAGAAGTCTGTCCAATGCAGAGCGACTTGTATTCATTTGCCGAGCCATGGCAACTTTTGACAATTTTTGAGATTGCATTAGCTGGGAAACTTGATAGGCTATTATTCGTTTAATAGCGACTGCCTCTGTTTCTGCTAATAAACCTTCCTCTTCTAGAAAATCATCAAAACTGCTTCCAATGTGTTTATTCATGCTGACCTCCAAAAGCTACCATAGAGCTCTCTTGGGATGTTTTTGATACGATGCCATTTATATAGTGGGTTCAGAAAGTACTGACACAATATGTTGTGGTGGCAAATTTTGAAACTCAAATACCGACAGGAAATTTCTCTATAAAATCAACATGCTATGATCCCGAGAGTTCTCCCATACGCTGTTTTGCGACTTTCAAGTCGTTTGCTGGAGTTCTCTGAGATTTTTTTATAAAACCATGCAATAATATCATCATACCTTCATGAGCGGTGAATAAAATGCGTGCGATTCGATTATCCAACTGGATACGAACTTCCCACAGGCCTTTCTCAATTTTACGGACAAGCGGCATTCCCAATGGCCAGCCGAATTGAACAGTTTTTATATCCTCTCCAATGACTTTACGATCTTCTTTGTCGAGTTTTTTTAGCCAATCTCGTACCGGCTCTTTCCCTGAGTCCGATTTATAAAAAACAACCTGTAATCTGAAATTGGCAACCATGTATAAAGTGTACCAAATGTGGTGCAAATAGCAACTGTTTTTTGAATTTTTTGGAATATTATATGATTGGTGATTTTCTACCCCAACATAGATTAGACGGCCTAATAGCCGTAGTTAATTACGACTAATTGCCGCTACAAAATCATAATGTATAAACAATACACGGTATTAATATTAACGTTGTTTTATATTGAAATGTGAAATACCGTTAAAATACAGACTATTTCTAATACGCGACTGTTTTCTCGTATAGTGCTTTTGGGGTAAATTTTTTAACCTTATGATATCATAAAAAATAATATGGTTAAATCGTATATTGATCTTAAAAAAAGCGTTTAAGGCTATAAAAAGTGTTGCAATATAAAAAGTTCTATGATGATAATATGCAACACACATTGATATTTCACAAATTCCGATTAGGGCATAATGTAGTTAGATTTTATTTTGCATATTAGTAACAATTTGTCAATATTTAAAGGCAATTGATTATTGATGATAAAATGGAGTTAAAGATGAAACTATTGGATCAGGTACGTCACGTAATAAGGAAGAAGCATTATTCGATTCGGACAGAACAGGCATATACAAATTGGATCAAGAGATTTATACTGTTTAATGACAAAAGACATCTCAAGGATATGGGAGAGTGGGAAATTTCACAGTATATATCGTAACTTGCAGTAAAGATAAATGTTTCTGCAAGCACCCAGAATCAAGCGCTCAATGCTGTTGTTTTTCTTTATAAACAAGTATTGAATAGAAATTTGGGGGACTTCGGGAATATGCAAAGAGCTAAAAAGACCTAAAAAAATTGCCGACTATACTTTGCAAGGCTATAAACTGCGCTTTTTGAAACGGTCAGGATTATAAGGAAAAATTAAACCACGAAGGACACGAAGGGGCACGAAGATTAGAATTAATGATTTTTATAATTTCTTTGTGTTCTTCGTGAGCTTCGTGGTGAAAAAACATAATAAAAAAGCTCAGATTTTGACCGTTTACAGTATATACTTACAAAAAGAAAAAATTAATCATGAAATTTGACATATTTATCAGACGTACTTTTGAAGCGCTTAAAATATCGTCCCAGAACAGGCTTGCAATACTCCTTGGGATCAACAGAGCCGGGATTACGCAGGCCAAAAACAAGGGAACTGTTCCTGACAAGTGGATATTGGACCTTTACAGGAAATATGGCATAAACCCGGACTGGATTGAGACCGGCAAAGGAAAGATGTTTATCGCGGAAAGGGATGGAAGTGTTGTTGTTCCGGAGTATAAAAGCGCCCCACATGTAAAAGCCAGGCTCTGCGCAGGTGACGGATCTTTTGAAGTCGATGAAAACATCCGTGATTACTGGATGTTCAGGACAGACTGGCTCAAGCGTAAAGGGTCACCTTCGCACATGATCCTTATTGATATTTACGGAAATAGCATGGAACCTGAACTGAAAGATGGAGATACGGTTCTTATTGATACATCAGAAAAGGATATACTGGCAGGAGCAATATATGCCGTTGGAATTGACGATACAATCATGGTTAAAAGAATAGAAAAGCATCCTGGCAAACTGGTTCTCATGAGCGACAATAAAGATTATGAACCTGTTTACCTGAGTCAGAATGAGATGAACAGCGTTCGCATCATCGGAAAAATTGTATGGATATCAAGAGATGTAAGATAAGAGAAATCAGCTTGTGAAATACAAGCTAAACCGGTTCAATTCTTACTGCGCAGACTTTGAACTCCGGTATCCTGGCTACAGGATCAAGAGCATCATTACTCAAGAGATTAACTGCCATTTCTAATTTCAACGTTCCGTGAACGCTTACAATCTGAAGCTGTTTAGACTGAAGGCTGAAGGGGTCAGAAGAGCACGCTTGCCGTACTTTGGCGGAACTACCTGCCCGCCATCGCGAGCTCAGGCGAGGCGGGCGGGTCTTATTCTTGCACCAAACATGACTTCAAAATGCGCTTTTTCCTAACAGTCTTCAGCCTTCAGCCTATTCACCTGAGTAGTTACATAAAATATACATAATTTGGCACTAAAAAAGAGACCTTTGAAAAATGTTCAATTTTGTTCAAGTTCAAGGAAGGCGAAAATTTTAAATGCAGGAATACATTGAGTATTTCGAGGCTTAAAAGTTGAGTCTGACGCCGACACGAAGTGAAGCTTTAGCGCTATTTGGGCAAAAGGGGGTGTTTTGCAAAGGTCTCAAAAATGGATTAGCCAATGTTAGCTAATCCCTTGATTTTTTTGGTGCCGGAGCTCGGAATCGAACCGAGATGGAGTTGCCCCCGGAGGATTTTGAGTCCTCTGCGTCTACCAGTTTCACCACTCCGGCGTAGAATGCTTACATATGTGAATCAGCAGTTGTTGTCAATAAAATTGCTTTTCTCGTAACAATTTAGGTAACTACTCAGGTTGGTTAGGCTGAAGACTGAAGACCTTTAGGGAAAAGACTCCCAGAAGCCAATATTTTCTTAAAGCGGCCGGAAATTTTGTCTTAAACATAGAGAATAACACTCAGAAATCATTTATTTCCTTCAGCCTATAGCCTTCAGTCTAAACACCTGAGTAGTTACTAATTTAGCCTTTTGAAAAAAAATCTGACAGGATAACAGGATAAACAAGTTTCAAGCCGTGAACAGCTACAATAATTTAAATCCTGAATATCTTGTAAATCCTGTCCAAAAAATAATATTTAAAAGCGCTAAAGCGTTATCTTTTCTCAAGTGCTTCAAAAATATTTTTTGCAGAAACATAACCTTCCCTTAAAATTGTGGGAAAGGAAGTTGTAACATCAATAACTGTTGAACCTGTTCCCCCTTTGAGCGGACCTGCATTAAGCATCAGGTCTATTTTATCGGCAATTTGAGCGTCAAGATCAGATATAGCTGAACACCCTGTTTTTCCTGATATATTGGCGCTTGTTCCTGTTATCGGGCTATTTACTTCTTTTACAAGGGAAAGAGCTACAGGATGTTCTGGCAAGCGTATGCCGATTTTGCCTGTACCTCCGGTAAGATTGCGGGAGATAGTGTTTTTCGCTTCAAATACAATTGTGATTTGTCCCGGCCAGAAATAGTTCATAATACATTTTGCAGTTGATGGAATATGTTTTACAAGTATATGCAGGTCATTTGTATCTTTTATCAGAACTGATATTGGTTTGTTGTATGGTCTTTGTTTTATCGTGAAAACCTTGTCAACAGCCTCTGGATTAAATGCATCTGCTCCAAGGCCGTAAAGACATCTTGTCGGGAATAGAACTACACCGCCTTTTTTTATTAAGCCGGCTGCTTTCAGAATTAACTCCGGCTGGGGATTAAAAGGATCTATCAGCAATTTTCGGCTGGACACTATATTTGACCTTGAAGTTTGCTTGCTTTTTCTTCTACCTTTGCGGCCATTTCTTTTTTATAATTATCAAGCATTTTCTCCAGCCCGGCATCTGAAACAGCAAGTATCTGTGCTGCAAGTATTCCCGCATTTCTTGCTCCTGGTTTTCCTATAGCCACAGTTGCTACCGGTATGCCAGGAGGCATCTGAACGGTGGAAAGAAGAGAATCCAGGCCTTGCAAGGCAGAAGAATCTATTGGGACTCCAATAACGGGGAGAGAAGTATAAGCCGCGATAGCTCCTGCAAGATGCGCTGCATGTCCTGCACCTGCAATAATAACTTTAAGCCCTCGCTTTTGTGCTGAGGATGCAAATTCATATGCTTTTTCAGGGCTTCTGTGTGCAGATGCAACAGTCATTTCAAATGGAACATCGAATTTTTTTAGAGCAGCTACAGTTTCTTCCATAACTTTATAGTCTGAGTCGCTCCCCATCACAATTCCTACTTTCGGAGGTTGTTCTATTCTTTTTAATGCCTTTTGTCCAATATCTTTGCGATAATATACTCCGTCCCATGTTATCCTGGAAGCAGCCATGTACGCCTTTGATATGGCTTTTTTGACGGAATTTCCTAAAGCAGTAACTCCCAGGACACGGCCTCCGTTTGTAACAATTTTTTTATCTTTTTTATCAGTGCCTGCATGAAAAACGACAACATCTTTCATTCTTTTTACGTCTTTAAGCCCTGAAATCGCTATGCCCTTTTTGTATGAACCAGGATATCCTTTGGCTGCCATGACTACACAGACTGCAGCCCTGTCATCAATTTCAAGTTTACATTTATCCAGCGTTCCTTCAATCGTTGCCTCCATTATCGGAACAATGTCGTTTTTAATCCGCATTAAAAGAGGTTGAGCCTCAGGATCTCCAAAACGTGCATTGAATTCAAGTACCTTTATCCGGTCTTTATCTATCATAAGTCCGGCATACAATACACCTTTGTAAAGCCGGCCTTCACTTGCCATTGCCCGGATAGTCGGCATCATAACTTCTTCCATAATTTTTTTATGCATATACCGGTCTATTATTGGAGCAGAAGAATATGCGCCCATTCCTCCTGTATTTGGACCCTGGTCGTTGTCGTATATTGCTTTGTGATCCTGTGAGGAGGGAAGGGGAAGTAAATTTTTGCCGTCTGTAAAGGCAAGGAAAGAAGCCTCTTCACCGGTAAGGCATTCCTCAACGACAACCTTTTTCCCGGCGTCACCGAAAGCCCGCTTTTTTATTATAAGCTTAAGAGCATCAATTGCTTTTGAAACGGTTTCACAGACAATTACTCCTTTGCCGGCTGCAAGTCCATCTGCTTTTACAACAACAGGAGCACCTGTTTTGCGTATATAGTCTTCCGCTTTTTTATAACTGGTAAATGTTTTGCCGGCAGCAGTATTAATCCCGTATTTATTCATCAAGTCTTTTGCAAAAGATTTACTGGATTCTATCTCCACAGCTTTTTGATTTGCGCCGAATACTTTTAAACCCTGTTTTTCAAAAATATCAACAATGCCGTTGCATAGAGGATCTTCGGGTCCTACTATAGTCAGATCTATTTTCTCTTTTTTGGCAAATTCAAGAAGTTTATTAATATCTCCGGAATTGATCGGCAAACAGGTTGCCAGGTCAGCGATCCCTGCATTCCCTGGTGCACAATATATCTTTTTTACTTTTGGACTTTGAGCTATTTTCCAGACAAGGGCATGTTCCCTGCCGCCACCGCCGATTATCAGGACTTTCATAAGACTCTCCTTTTTTTGTAATAATTTACCACGGAACGACACGGAGTTTCACTGAAAATTGTAAAACAATAAGTAACGTAACTACTCAGGTTGGTTAGGCTGAAGACTGAAGACTTTTAGGGAAAAGACTCCCAGAAGCCAATATTTTCTTAAAGCGGCCGGAAATTTTGTCCTAAACATAGAGAATAACGCTCAGGAATCATTTGTTTCCTTCAGCCTAAACACCTGAGTGGTTGCTAACTAACTCGCTTGAGAGCAGGTCTATTGATAGTTCAGTGTAATTTAAGTGAAAATCCGTGGTGAATTTTACTTCTTTTCAATTTTTTTCGAGGTTTTCTGTCAGTCTTTCAAGAAGATCCTGCTTTTTCTTGTCAAGTTCTTTTCTGCTTATACTTGCTCCCTTGATGCCGCCATTTAAAGATATTTCCGTAAGGTGATGATTGCCATTTTCAGTAATCATAATATCGATATGAGCAAAGGGGAATTTGCTGCGTTTCATAATAGCATAGCAGAAATCCTTTTCTTCCTTTTTCAGCATGTATGGATGACTTTTTCCGCCGGCTGCGATATTCATTCTGAAGTTATCAGGATTATGCCTGGTATATGCCTCAGTATAATCTCCCACAGTAATTACCCTTAGATCAGTAAAATTCTCTATAAAAGGCTGAACTACAAAAGGATAAGAAGATTCCGACTGGGACATAAAGCTATAGACGGTTTCAATGGTATCCCATTTTTTTACACCATATCCGCAGTGCATGTGGTCTTCTTTGGTCACTACCGGGCCTATGCTGTTTTTATTGTATGTATTTATGGTTTCAATTAGTTCTGTCCGCTTTGTAATAACGCATGTATGCGGAAGCATCCAGTCTCTTAAAATTAAAGCCTGTGCAGCTTTGGAACTATTTAGAATTTGTGAGAGCGGAGACGGCAGGCAGTTTATATTCCGTTCAAGAAGATCAATCAGCATAAATGATTTCATATGCCTTGAGGATATTGTTCCTGTGCATATATCTTTTGAGCAAAGTTCATGATAATGATTTTTTAATTCTCTGTTGCCTTTTATGATCATAAATTACCTGCTGTTCCTGTGTTCGGAAATGCCTATACCTCGGAAGGTCATAAATTGCGGTTTTTTCGGTGAGCAATGAGCATCAAGAGCAAGGCGCGAAGGCGCGGAATAGCAAGCTATTTCAAGCCTGAGCAACGCAGCTATTGGTGTTCAGTGCCGGCGAAAAATCGCAAGTTGTGGCTTTTCGAGGTATTAGTTCAATCAGTGTATCAAGAAGTTCACTAAAGGAAATACCGGCGGTTGCTGCAGCAAGAGGTAAAAGACTTGTTGGAGTCATGCCGGGAATTGTATTGGTTTCAAGTACGTATATATCGTTATTTTTTAGAATCATATCAGTTCTGCTATAGCCTTTACAAAATAGAGCCGAATGGGCAGTCTGCGCATATTCCTGGGCTTTTTTCGTAAGATTTTTATTAATGCGGGCGGGACATATTTCCTGGGTTAAACCAGCGGTATATTTTGCCTCGTAGTCAAAAAATTCATGCTTTTTGCCGGGAATAATTTCAACAACAGGAAGGGCTTCCGGTTTTTCGTTACCTATAATGCTTCCTGTAATTTCTATGCCTTTAATATATGTTTCAATCAGGATTGAATTATCCTGTTCAAAAGCAATATCAACGGCATGTTTCAGGGCTTCTGTTGATTTTACAATAGACATGCCGATACTTGAACCGCCTTGAACCGGCTTAACTACCAGGGGCAGTCCAAACTGATCAGCAATTTTTTCAGGATCAATTTCTTCACCACGATTAATAGCAATATAAGGCGGTACAGGCAGCCCTGCTTTTTCATAAAGCTTTTTTGCAGCAATTTTGTTCATTGCAAGAGCACTGCCAAGCACTCCGGTTCCCTGATATGGAATGCCAAGCAGATCAAGAAGTCCCTGTACCGTCCCGTCTTCTCCGAAAGGTCCGTGAAGTATTATAAGGCAGGCATCAATCTCAGGTGCATCTGCAACCAGACGGTTTATTTCTGTTTTAGGATCGTAACGGATGACTTTGTATTTTTCCTTGTCAAGCGCTTCATAGACCTGGTCGCCGCTTTTCAGAGAGACCTCTCGTTCAGAAGATGCGCCTCCGGACAGAAGGGCAATTGTTAATTTTTTCATAGCATATTTCAATAAGTAAATACTCAGGTGAATAGGCTGAAGGCTGAAGGATACCATCCCCTTCCACCTTCAGCCTTTTACCTTCAGTCTACCCACAGTTATATAGATTTAACGAGTTTCAAATCGGTGTTTCCTGAAGTCTTTAGGATTTGCTGTTTGAATGCATTGTATTCATCAAGTGTAATAAGATTCTTTTCAAGTAAATTAGCAAGTTGGGCGAGTTCTTTTAGACGGACGGAAGCAGGGTCTTCTAATTGCAGATATTGAGTTGATGAATTATTCCCCAGCGCCGGAGCGCCATTGGACCTGTCGCCGACCTTAACAGATGCCAGGCCTCCCAATAAGCTCACCTCGACTGTTCTGCCTTGAAACATAGGAGAATTGAGAGTTTCGCGAAGAGTCATTCCTTGTTTTTTAATGCGCCTGTAAAAGAGGTAAACAGTAGCAATGATAAGGGCTGAACCTCCAAGAAGTATCCATGGCATATAATTGATAATGCCCTGGAAAAAAATTACCAGTAGCCCTACACCTGCAATTAAAAGAACATGGAGTACAACAATAAAGTAGGCTGTCATAACTCCTTTAAAGAGGCCGTTCTCATTTTTTTTCTTTTTCTTAAAAAACATAAGTAATAATAAAAACCTAATGTAAGTGTTCACGGAACATTGAAATTAGAAATTAGAAATTTGGCCTTTATGCTTTTGTACTGTTCTTCCCAATTTCAAGTTTCAAGCCGTGAACGGTTACGACCTAATTTATAAAAATTTAAGGGTTTGGACCTATATGTTCTATTAGGTCTGACACATATCGCTGAGGTATTTCATGTGTTATTGATGTGTTTCGAAGTGAATTCAACTTCATTATCAAGAAGTTTAATTTTTTTATTGAGCGATATTTTTCAGCAGTGTCATCCATTTTGAGTAATAGATCTTCCATGTGATTTATTTCTTTTTTTAATTCTATTTCCGGTGGGATACAATCCGCATTTTTCAATATCTTATAGGCGAGACGGAGTTCTTCCATAATATGACAGTCGTCCTCAAATTTAAAAGGCTTGCCGGAGCCGGGCAGATTATCAAATTCACCTTTTTTCTGAGCTTGCCGGATACGTTCTTCAACAATTTTTTCAAAACCGGTTATCATGGTAGATCGCAGTTTAAATAAATATAATACATGGTAACTACTCAGGTGGATAGGCTGAAGTCCGAAGGCTGAAGCTCCCTGACAGTCTTCAGTCTATTCACCTAATTTTTTGTGTGATAGAACATAATTTGTTCCTAAAAGCCTTCCACCTTCAGTCTAATCACCTGAGTAGTTATACAATTTATGATATATTTTCAAGCAATAAAAAAAGGCCTCTCTGAATTCTACCAGAGAGGCCTTACTTCAAAATAAGCTGGTGGCGATGCAGGGAGTTGAACCCCGGACACTACGGATATGAGCCGTATGCTCTAACCGACTGAGCTACATCGCCATAATTTTGACAATGGCTTCTCTAACAACTCAACTGTTTTAAGTCAAGTCGAAAACAAATTTTAAAGGTTCACCACGGATTTTCACTTAAATTGCACTGAATTATCAAAATACCCTTCTCAACATTATAACCATGACCAAGTTGTTTATAGACTTTCCATGCTGGGCCGAAGATTTTTAGCGGTTAGCTTTTAGCGATTAGCCTTTAGCTTAAAAAATCAAACAGATAACACATTCAGCTAAGAGCTGACAGCTAATGGCTAATAGCTTTTTCACAAATCTTCACATCGGTAAATAAGCTTAACCTATTGCCGGTATTAAGAAAAAATACTTTTCGGACAGACACTATCTTACTTATTGTTTACAATTTTCAGTGAAGCTCCGTGAAAATCCGTGGTGAATTTTTAACTCCTATGATGGAAAAGATCCCGCTACTTCAATCGTAAATTCATCCAGATTTTCCGGAAGATCGGCAAATACTACCATAAATGATATGATTGCTTCCGCTTTAACCTTAATATTAGATTTATTATCGCCGAGGCGGTTCGAAAGCCTGTTGTTTATAGCGTCAAGATCCATATTCTGAAGCTCAAGTTCAGACAGTATCGTGCCGCAGTAAACTGTTTTTGTTTTTGAAAGTATCTTTCCCTTTGTATAGAGTATGCCGGTTATGCTTATATAACTGCGGGCATCGGAATATCCATTTTTTGCTTTGCCCGTAATTACAAGAAGTTTTCCGATCTTTGAGTTTTCTACAAATTTATTGTTTATATCAAAAGTGTGAATTTTAAGATTTCCGGCATCCTGAACTTCAGGTTTTAACAAGTCACTGACAAAGGGGATATTTATTCCGACTCTGTCGAGCACGTAGACGCCACTAATCAAGAGCGTTGCAAGCAACAATAAAAGGACAGGCATGCTTATTTTTTTATTTGCAGCAACCTTTGGCGGCTCACTTTTTTCAGTTAATGCTTCTTTTTCTGCCTTATCAATGGGTTCTATCGTTTTTTCAGCCTCTTGTTCATCGGGCATAATCCCCATATTAAATGTTTTTGAAGGTTCTTCTTTTTCCCCAGGTGTTTTATCTTGATCTATATCTTCCTGTTTATTTTCTTCGATTTTTGTTTCAGTCTCTTTGGCTATCTCAATCTCTTCAGGCTCCTCTTTTGCACTTATTTCGCTGTCTGTTTTATCACCTAATTCAAGCTCTAATTCAACTTCGGTTTCAGCCTGTGTTTCATCAATCTCGGGCTCCAGATCAAGCTCAAGTTCAAGGCCGGATTCTTCAGGCTTTTCTTCGACTTTGGTATTTTCTTCAAAAGCCTCATCCATCGCAAGCTCAATACCTTCTAATTCTTCTTCAGCTTTATACTGTATGCCCGATTCTATTTCCTCATCAGTAATTAGGGCTTCAAGTTCTGTTTCAACTTCACTTGACTTGTCTAATTCCTCAGAGAGTGAAGAAGGGTATGCTAAAAAAACATTTTTACATGTTGAACATCTAACTTTTGAACCTGTCTGTTTCAGAAGGCTTTCATCTATGTTGAAACGTGTATCACATTCATTACATGTAATAATCATAATATGTTCTCACTGGTTTAAGTGGTAGATTGCAGGAAGATTTCTGTAATCTTCGGCATAATCAATCCCATAACCTACAATGAAGCCTTCTTCTATCCTGTGGCACGGGTAAGCAACATCAATCTCCGTCTCACGGCGTTCATGTTTATCAAGCAGGGCGCAAATCTTGACACTTTTTGGATCAAAAGATTTTAGATAATCAATGAGATATTTTAAAGTTAAACCAGTATCAACTATATCCTCAACAATTAGAACATCTTTATTTTTAATATTGGTTTCAATATCCCTTGTTAAATTTATTTTTCCAGATGAAACAGTATTTGAACCATAGCTGGAAATACCGACAAAATCAATTTTAACCGGAATAGTGATTTTTCGTATTAGATCGGCCATAAATACAAATGCACCTTTTAAAACCCCAATAAGAACCAGTTCGCTGTTTTTATAGTCATGTGATATTTTTTGCGCAACATCAGCAACCATTTTTTCAATATCTTCTTTATTAAGTAAGGGAATTAAGTCAGCCATAATATTCTTTCCTAAAAGTATTTTTTTCAATACTGGCAATAGGTTTAGCTTATTTACCGATGTGAAGATTTGTAAAAAAGCTATAGCCATTAGCTATTAGCTATTAGCTGAATGTGTTATCTGTTTGATTTTTTAACCTAAAGGCTAACTGCTAAAGGCTAATAGCTAAAAAAGTTCAATTTGAGATTTGAATACATTGAAAGTGTTGTCTTGTCAATAAGGAACGGAGACGAAACAACTTCTCCAACTATGCATCACAGCTTCAGGCCAAATCTATGCGCCTACTTGGGGAAGTTATTTCGTCCCCGTTCCTGAATTTGCTTCGTTACAGTCCAGTATCAGCCAATTCTTCAATCAACTTTTTTTGCTTTGCAGTAAGCTTTTTCGGCAGATTGACACTGACAAGCACATAAAGATCGCCTTTTCCTTTGCTCTTCATATAAGGGAGCCCGTGGCCTGAAAGACGCATCATGGTCTTGTGTTTTGTTCCGGGCGGTATTTTAAGGGATAATTCCTTGTGATAAATAGTGGGCACAGCTATGCTTGTTCCAAGCATAGCCTTGCTTATCTTGATCTCTGCGTTTGTATAAAGATCGTATCCTTTAACTGTGAATACCGGATCATCATAAACCTTGGAAAGGATATAAAGATCTCCCGGAGGTCCACCATATGGCCCTTGCTCACCCTTTCCGGCAAGGCGCAGTTTTTTGCCGGTTACCATGCCTTTTGGTATTTTGACTGTTATTTTTTCAGTATGTTCCGCGCGTTTAAATTGTACGGTTTTGCTTGTTCCGGTTGCCACTTCACGGATGGTCAAAGGTAATTCATATACAAAATCTGATCCCTTGATCCCGGTTGGATGCCGCCTTGGCTGATTACCAAACAGGGTTTCACCGCCAAATGAAAAGTTCCTTCTGCCTGGGCAGGAATTTGCCCCTCTGATTCCGAATTCTTTCAAAATATCGGTAAAGTCAAATCCCCTGAAGATGTCTTCCTGCGAATATCTTTGACGGAAACCAGTTGAGCCGAATGAGTCATAATTTTTGCGTTTTTCCTTATCGCTTAAAACTGCGTAAGCTTCACTTATTTTTTTAAATTTAGCTTCAGCATCTTTATCACCCCTGGCATGGTCGGGATGGTACTTCATGGCAAGCTTCCGATATGCCTTCTTAATTTCAACGTTGGTAGCATTTTTGTTTACACCAAGTATTTTATAATAATCCGTTTCGGACATTTTAATATTTCCTCATTGTAAATAGTCAGGTGAATAGGCTGAAGGTTGAAGACTGAAGGATAACAGGAATCTTCCACCTTCCACCTTCCACCTTCAGCCTTTAGCTAAAGGCTTTGATGGCAACCATGAGTACGGAAAGTGCGGCCGGGGTGATACCTTCCATACGGGATGCCTGTCCCAGTGAATTTGGTCTTATGGAAGAAAGCTTTTTCTTGAGTTCATTTGAAAGACCATGAACCTTTGTAAAGTCGAAATCTTTCGGAATTTTCATCCTCTCCAGGTTTTTAAACTTTTCTATCTCTCGAAGCTGCTTTTTTATATAACCTTCATATTTTATTTCTATTTCTACCTGTTGTGCAACCTTTTTGTTTATATCGTCAGAGCTTTTAGCCAGTGTTTCTATGGTTTGATAATCAATCTCAGTTCTTTTAAGAATTTGATCAAGATATATTCCATTGATTATGGGTTTTGTCCCGCGACCAAGTAAATAGTTGTTTGTTTCTTCTGACGGTTTAATTATCGTTCCTTTTATTCTATTTATTTCTTTTGTTATCATTTTTTGTCTTTCTTTCACATCTTTTAAGGCATCATTGTCAATAAGACCGAGTGAATGCCCTGTTTCCATCAGCCTTAGATCTGCATTGTCCTCACGCAGCATAAGCCTGTATTCCGCTCTTGATGTAAACATCCGGTATGGTTCCCGTGTACCTCTCGTTATAAGGTCATCTATCATGACGGCCATGTATGCCTGTGACCTGTCCAAGATAAAAGCTGGTCTTTCCTGAACTTTACATGCAGCATTAATTCCTGCCCATAGTCCCTGAGCAGCAGCTTCTTCATAACCTGAAGTCCCGTTTATCTGGCCGGCAGTAAACAGTCCTGAAATTAATTTTGTTTCAAGGGTGGGTTTTATCTGAACAGGATTTATATAGTCATATTCAATAGCATATGCAGGTCTCATGATTTCAGCTTTTTCCAGCCCTTCAACAGATCTGACAAACTGAATCTGAATTTCTATTGGAAGGCTGTTTCCAAGACCGCTGGCATAAATTTCGTCTGTATCAAGTCCTTCCGGTTCCAGAATAACCTGATGCCTTTCTTTATCGGGAAACCTTACGATTTTATCTTCAAATGAGGGGCAGTATCTGGCGGGAATACCTTTTATAATTCCGCTATGCAGGGGAGAAAATTTAAGGTTGTCTTTTATTAACATATGGCTTTTCTTATTGGTATAGCCTAGATAGCTTGGAATTTGAGGCAGGGTAATCTTTTTGGTAAAAAAAGATATCGGTGCAGGAGCGTGATCAACGTCTTGTTTGTTGAACTTTGAAAAATCGATACTTGATTTTTTTAGCCTTGGAGGTGTGCCGGTCTTTAGTCTGCCGAGCTGAAAACCCAGTTGTTTAAGATGTTCAGGTAACCCATAAGAAGCAAACTCACCGGCTCTTCCAGACTTAAATGAATTAAATCCTATGTGGACAAGACCGCTTAAAAATGTTCCTGCGGCAAGGACTACCGTTTTGGCCGGATAACCGAATCCTGTATTATCCTCTACCCCTGCGATGCTGTTGTTTTCTATAACAAGACGTTCGATCATAGCCTGCTTGAGGTCCAGATTCGGCTGTTTTTCTATTACAGCCTTCATGGCCATATGGTAACGAATTTTGTCGTTTTGAGTTCTGGAAGAATGGACTGCGGGACCTTTTTTTGTATTCAGCGTTCTGTATTGTATCGCTGTTTTATCTGTAATTTTTGCCATCTCACCGCCAAGGGCATCAATTTCTTTTACTAACTGTCCTTTGGCTATACCGCCTATTGATGGACTGCATGGCATTGACGCAACCTTATCCAGATCTATGGCAACAAGAAGAACACTGCAACCCATTCGAGCAGATGAGAGCGCAGCTTCGCATCCTGCATGGCCGGCACCTATAACAATGATATCATATTTTTTTTGATATATATTCATGTGAGTCAGGTTAAATGGTTCACGGTTCACGGTTCAGGGGTTAAAAAGTTGATTGGTTCATAATGCTTACTTCCACCTTCCACCTTCCACCTTCCACCTTCCACCTTCAGTCTTCAGTCTTCAGTCTATCCACCTGAGTAATTACTGTTGATAATATATATATGTTTTAGTATCAAAGCAAGTGGCGGATTCAGATGACATGAATAATAGATATTTTGATTTAAACACATATTACAGGAATATATTCGGATGCAGAGTCCAGAAAATTACCATTGACGCAGGGCTTTCATGCCCGAACAGGGATGGTACGATTTCAACAGGCGGATGCATATACTGTAATTCAAAGGGGTCGGGAACAGGCGCTTATGCAAAAGGGCTTTCAATAAAAGATCAGTTAATTAAAGGCAAAAAAGCGCTTTCTAAACGGTATAAGGCAAAAAAGTTCATTGCTTATTTCCAGTCTTTTTCTAATACATATGCTCCATTTGACAAGCTAAAAAGCCTCTATGATGAAGCTCTTGCAGTAGATGATATTGTTGGGCTGTCTATCGGTACAAGACCCGACTGTGTGGACAAGCCGGTTCTGGAACTTTTGCAGAGCTATGAGAAAAATTATCTAATCTGGATAGAATATGGTATCCAGTCTGTTCATGATGAAACACTTGCCTTTATAAACAGGGGCCATGATTTTAAATGTTTCAAAGATATTATCGATGTTACCAGGACTACAGACATAAAAATTTGTGCGCACGTTATACTGGGGCTTCCGAATGAAAATAAAAAGCAAATGCTTGAGACGGCAAAAACTATAGCGGGCATGGGTATAGATGGTATCAAACTGCATCTTCTTTATGTTGTTAAAGGAACTAAGCTTGAAAAACTTTATAATGCCGGCGATTACAGATGTCTCGAACAGCAGGAATATGTAAATCTTGTGTGTGATTTTTTAGAACTGATGCCTATGAATATGGTAATTCAGCGGCTTACCGGTGACCCACATTATGAAGAGCTGGTGGCGCCCTCATGGTCACTTAATAAAATGGAAACACTTGCTCTTATAAAAGATACCCTGGAGAAAAGGGATTCATGGCAGGGGAAATTTGCGAGGTGCTCATATGGCTCTTTCCGTGTCTGAAAGATTACGCCGCTTTTATGATCTATTTTCGGGCAACGATAATATTCTGATCGTTATTGACGCTGATCCTGATTCTATTTCAAGTGCAATGGCCGTTAAAAGATTGTTATGGCGCAAGGTTGCAAATATAACTATATCCAATATCAATATAATCAAACGTCCTGATAATCTGGCAATGATCAGGCTTCTGGACGTCTGTCTGGTTCATATTGATGAAATAGATGAGGGAAGCTTTAATCGTTTTATAATGGTCGATTCACAGCCGGATCATCATGAAGTATTTGCCAGGTTTAACTTTGATGTCATTATAGATCATCATCCTGAAACGGATGTAAAAGGATCTTTTATTGATATCCGGCCTAAATATGGTGCTACAGCTACCATCATGACCGAATATTTGAGAGCGGCCAAAATTAAACCAGCCGCTAAACTGGCAACAGGTTTATTTTATGCAATTAAGACAGATACAAGCAATTTTGAAAGGCAGACTTTAATTGAAGATATCCGGGCATTTCAATTTCTTTTCCGCCATATCAATACTTATCTGGCCAGGAGGATTGAGCAGGCGGACCTTAAACTCGAATTTTTGAAATATTTCAGAAGAGCCATTCAGAACATGCACAGGCGAAAAAACAAAATATATGTTCATCTTGGTTCTGTTGTGAACCCGGATATATGCGTACTTATAGCTGATTTTTTCATGAGAATAGATTCGGTAAACTGGAGTATTGTTTCCGGTATTTATGCAAAGAAACTGATTATTATTTTTAGAAACGACGGTCTTCGCAGGAATGCCGGTAATGTGGCAAGGCTGAGTTTTGGTCGTGTCGGATCTGCAGGAGGGCACAAGAGTATGGCTCGTTCAGAGATTGCACTTGCCGACATAAAGGACTTAGTTGACTATAAGAATGAAGATAAATTTTTAACCTGGATTATAAAGAAGATAAACAAGAGAGCCGGTGAAAAATGATGGCTGTCAAAAATTCTGAACTTTCTGTGACTATACTTGGTTCAGGTACATGTGTACCATCGCTCAAAAGGAGTTCTTGCTCTGCATTAATTGAAACAGGCGGAAAAAAGCTTGTTTTTGATTTAGGCCCCGGCACAATGAGAAGGCTTCTTGAAGTTGATAATAGAATTTTTGATATTTCATTTATTTTTTTCAGTCATTTCCATCCGGATCATACTGGGGAACTGGTCTCATTTTTATTTTCCTCTAAATATTCCGGTAAAGAACAAAGGCAAACTCCCATAACATTTATAGCTGGAAGGGGATTTGCAGAGTTTTATAACAGGCTGAAAATGGTATATGGCAACTGGATTGAACTTGAGCCGGGTTTGATAAATATTGTTGAACTTGATAATAAAAATTATGACAGCATTAGATTTAATGAATTTACTGTTGAATCAATTCCAGTTGAACATAACGATGAGAGCTTGGCATACAGGGTTACGAGTCGGAACGGAATATCGGTTGTGTATTCAGGTGATACGGATTTCAGTAATAATCTTGTTACGTTGGCAAATGAAGCTGATTTGTTGATCTGTGAATCAGCCCTTCCGGATGAATTAAAGGTAAAAGGCCATTTAACACCGTCTTTTGCAGGTAAAACAGCAGCAATGGCAAATGTTAAAAAATTAATGCTGACACATTTTTATCCTGAATGCGATGAAGTAGATATTGAAAAAGAATGTCGTAAGACTTATGGTGGCGAACTTATACTTGCGGAAGATCTTATGACAATTGATTTTTAGGATCAGGGATCAGGAAGCTATCCTAATTCCTGATCCTATTCACATCGAGTAAAAACAGGGAAAATAGAGGTGTCTAATGAGCACAAAACGAAATCGTCTCCAACTAACCAACTACAAAAGGATATTATGCAATGGATATTTCTGAAAAAGTTTTCCAAAGAAGCCCCATTTTCTCATAATCTTGTTTACCTTAACAGTCTTGTAGAATTAGGTACTTCCGACAGTCATTTGAAACTTATTGCAGAGTTGACCACATTTTATATAGAAGGGAGATACCCTGCCTACAAGAAAAAACTTTCTGCCATGATAAACAAAGAAAAAAGCTCATCAATTTTAAAACGAACAGAGGAGTTATTCAAATGGCTAAAATCAAAACTGAGATAATCAATATCCTGCTGAGATACCTCGCTGACGTTGAAAAGATATGCCATGTAGACAAGGCCTTTGTATTTGGCTCGCATGCTCAAGGACGTGCAGGAGAACACAGCGATATAGATATGGCTATATTTTCTAAAAATGTAACAGATGATAACCGGCTGGACGTCATGGCCGATGCAATAGCCTTGATAAGCAAGTATAGGCTGGATATCCAGCCAATCCTTTTCTCCTATAATGACTATTTGAGCGGAGATAATGATTTCATATCTAATGAGATCAAGAAGAACGGTTTCGAATTGACAAGTGTATTGCGTTAACACGTATCCTATCAGATTAGTTATCTTTCATGCTTTCCAAAAAAAATAACCAGGAGCTAAAGTTATTATTGGAAATTATGACACTTAAGTTTGGTTAGGCTGAAGCTTTGAACCTATGGACGGTTAAGACATGAGATATTATCCGGTTAATCTTGACATACAAAATCGTAAATGTTTAGTGGTTGGTGGCGGCTCAGTGGGCACAAGGAAGGTTATGACACTTCTGGAATGTGGGGCACTTGTTACAGTTGTAAGTTCTGATGTTGCTGAAGATCTGCTTGAGCTTGCAGAAAAAAAGATGATAGAGTTAAAGAGAAGGCCTTATGAGTCCTCTGATATTGACGGTATGTTTCTCGTTATAGGAGCTACTGACAACGAGGAATTAAACCGGCAGATAAATAAGGATGCCGAACACCAAAGTAAATTGTGCAACATAGCTGACCGACCTGAGATCTGCAATTTTGTTCTTCCTTCAATTGTAAACAGAGGTAATCTTGTAATTGCTATTTCCACTACAGGTAAAAGCCCTGCTTTTGCAAAAAAAATGCGTCAAGACCTTGAAAAAGAATTCGGAGAGGAATATGACGAATTTTTAGAGTTAATGGGAGCTATACGCAAAAAGGCGTTAAGCGAAAAACACGAACCGGAAGCGCATAAGCACCTTTTTGAACAGCTTATAAATAGAGGACTAGTTGATATGGTTAGGAACAATGATAAGGAAAGAATAAATTCCCTCCTTCTTGAGATTTTTGGCGAAGGATACAGGTTTGAAGAATTAATGAAGGCAGACTAATTAAAGTAATCGTTTACGGTTGTCGGTTCACAGTTAACGGTTGCTCAAAAGCATAAAAGCAAGTCGTTGCATAATTCATTGAAAAAGCTATTAGCCATTAGCTGTTAGCTCTTAGCTAAAAGCTAACGGCTAACGGCTAATAGCTAAAAGCTTTAATATAAGAATAGAATCAACTGACTATAATTTCATGTGTTTTGAGTTTTCGTTCAGACACTAATTAAATTGGCTTAAGGTGTAATCAATGGAGATTGTGATTATATTTACCATTTTTTTCTACTTGATGAGTACGGCGGGGTACTTTGCTTATCTTTTCTTGCAGAAAAATTATTTAAATAGAGCTGGATACTTCTTGCTGATAGCTGGTTTTTTGTGTAATTCAGCGGCTATTTTTTATGGTTTTTTAAAATCCGGGCTGATTCCTGTTCATAATCTCCATGAAACCCTTGTTATTGTCGGATGGTCGATAGCCTGTGTTTTTATAATATTTCAATATAAGTTCAACCTCAGAATTTTGGGCATATATGCTGCCCCCATTGCAGCCATTGTTATGATATTTGCTTCTCAGGTATCCTCTGAGCCTGTTCAGGTTAAAAATATTGTTAATAATTTCTGGCTTATTTTTCATATAGCTTCGATATTTATCGGTGAGGCGTTTTTTGTTCTGGCGGGAGGATTGGGCTGTATGTATCTTGCCCAGGAGCACGCTATTAAGGCCAAGAAACATGGTTTTTTTTTCAGACGTCTGCCTTCGCTGGAGCTGCTTGATACTGCGGGATATAATTGCATAGTTGTGGGTTTTACCATGTTGACTATAGGTCTCGCAACAGGTCTGGTTTATGCTCAAATGGTTTGGGGGAAGTTCTGGAGCTGGGATCCAAAAGAGGTCTGGTCCGGCATAACATGGCTTTTGTATGCTGCTTTACTTCATGGGCGCTTTACTGTAGGCTGGCGCGGAAGGAAAGCAGCGATTATGGCTATTATCGGGTTGGCCGCACTCCTGTTTACTTTTTTTGGGGTTAATTTTCTTTTAGATGGACATCATGGTGAATTTACCAAATTGTAAACTCATAATACTTTAGCTTTATTCGCTTCAGGTATAATACATTCATACCATGAAAAACTCACGCATAAGATATCGTAAAGAAAGAACTTGCCATGGATGAAAAAAATAGTAAGAGTTCAACGGGCCATTAATAAACAATAACAAAATTTTTAAAGGTTCTTTCTTAACGATTTCTAATGCGCTCAAACAGTTTCCTGTTTTGAATGTATTATACCTGAAGCTCAACAGCTTAATAAGCCCGCCGGAAGGGCGCTAATTTAAAATGGACTTTTTACGGGGCCGTTAATTAAAGAAATGCTCGATATAGTTTTATTAGGATTAAATCATAAAACCGCACCAATAGAATTGAGGGAGCTTCTCTCTTTTTCAAAAGAGGAAGCTGTCGCTGTTATGGAGGGTTTGCAAAAGTGTCCGGATATTAACGAAGTAATGCTGATTTCAACCTGTAATCGTGTTGAGGTGCTGCTGACTACTTCAAACACCATCAACTCTGTTAATTCCGTAAAAACTCATATTTCCGAATTCAAAAAAATACCAATATCTAAATTTGAAGATGCTTTTTATACGCATGACGGCAAGGATGCTGTCCGCCATATTTTCAGGGTTGCATCAAGCCTCGATTCAATGATGGTCGGAGAACCGCAGATTCTTGGACAGATTAAAGATGCATACCTGACAACCATTTTGAAAAAAACGTCCGGCGTTATTTTGAACAGGTTATTGCATAAAACTTTCTTTGTGGCAAAACGTGTTAGAAGTGAAACAGGTATCGGAGATCATGCTGTATCAATAAGTTATGCTGCAATTGAGCTTGCGCGGAAAATATTCGGCAATCTTGAAGGGAAAAAGGTACTCCTGGTCGGTGCCGGCGAAATGGCGGAACTTGCAGTGGAACATCTTATCAGGAACAGGACGGGAGAAATTTTTGTTGCAAACAGAACATTTGAAAGGGGCGTTGCACTATCCAATAGATTCAAAGGCAAAGCTATACGTATTGAAGAAATCCCGGATTGTTTAAAGCTTGTGGATATAATAATCAGCTCGACGGGTTCACCCAATTTCGTTATTGTGCGCGATCAGGTTAAAGGAGTTATGCGCAGCAGGCGTAACAGACCAATTTTCTTTATAGACATTGCGGTTCCTCGCGATATTGATCCTGATATAAACCGGCTTAACAATTCATATGTTTATGACATAGATGATTTAAAAGGAGTTATTGAGGAAAACATAAAGGATAGAAATAAAGAATCCATCAAGGGAGAAAGGATCGTTGACGAGGCTGTAATTAGCTTTCAGCATTGGTATGAGAGCCTTGCAGTGGTGCCTACAATAGTTGCCTTGAGGAATAAGATAGATACCATTGCGAGGACTGAGGTTGACAAGACCTTGCAGTCCTTAAATAACCTTTCAGATAATGACTGCCAGGCAATTCACAGGATGACAAATTCACTTATAAATAAAATTTTGCATGATCCGACTATTTTTTTAAAAAGCGATGGATGCTATGGAGACAGGTTCGCTTATATTGATCTAACCAGGAGGCTTTTTAACCTCGATGACTGATACCTAAGATTAGCGATTAGCTCTTAGCAATTAGCGATTAGCGATTAGCGATTATTATTTTGGGTGTTTACCAGCGATTCGATTTTCACATATTGAGTGCAATGTTGATCTTTAGCAATATATTGAAATTATTGTGCTAAAAGCTCAATCAAGGTATGGAGGATTAATTTGATGAAAACAGCATTTCTTTTTCCCGGGCAGGGTTCACAGTCAGTTGGTATGGGTCTTGATTTTTATCAGGAATTTGACTTTGCACGAGAGTTATTTGATATGGCAGAGGAAATTACCAGAATAAATATTTCGAGGCTTTGCTTCAAAGGTCCCATGGAAGACCTTACCATGACGGTTAATCTTCAGCCCTCAATAACTGCTGTAAATCTTGCATGTCTTGCAATTTTAGAAAAAGAAGGCAGATGGGCGAATATTGCAGCAGGACACAGCCTCGGCGAATATAGTGCATTAACTGCATCAGGAGTTATTTCAAAAGAGGATACATTAAGGCTTGTATTTAAAAGAGGCGAGCTGATGCACAGGGAATCGACAAAGCATCAAGGTGCTATGCATGCAATTATCGGACTTGCCATTGATGAAGTTCGGAGACTCGTTGATGAAGTTCAAGGTGAAGGCGTTGTAGCAGTTGCAAATCATAATACTGAACATCAAATCGTTATAACCGGTGCCCCGGAGCAGGTTGAAAAAGTTTCGTCTCTTGCGGTTTTGCAGGAGGCAAGGGCAGTTCCTTTAAAAGTCAGCGGAGCATGGCATAGTGAACTTATAAAAGGGGCGGTGGATGAGTTCAGGGATTTTCTTGATACTGTTTCTTTTAACACGCCGGAAAGAGCAATTATCCATAATGTTACCGCCTATTTTGGGGAAAATCCTGATGAGATTAGGCATATTATGGCAAGGCAGTTATGCAGCCCTGTCAGATGGTATGACTCGATGCAAAGACTGATCGATGAAAAAGTGGAAATATTTGCTGAGGTCGGTCCGGGAAGAGTGCTTACAGGTTTATTAAAAAAGATTCTTCCTGATAATTATTCCTGCCGCATTTATAATATCAACAGTTTAAAGAATATGGAAAAGTTTCTTAAAGAAACTTGACGGTTTTAAAAATATTCATAAAACTTAAGTTGAGCGATTTTTTGCGAAGATATGTGCTGAGATCTTGATGCATAAGGATTTGCAAAAACCGCAGGCATACCCGTGGATATGTTGAGGCTTTTTGCGAAGCCTTTATGCGCAAGAGATCGGCGCAGATTGAGTAAAAAGTCGCTCAATTTAGGTGAAACTTTAATCTTTACTTTAAAATTCAATTATGATAGCCATATTTTTTTTAAATTCTTAAATTTTTTATTTTCAAGGGTTTATCATGAAAAAGAAAGATGTTGAATATTTTAGAGAGTTATTGACCAATAGTTTGGAAGACCTTTTGAGTAAGGCGGACGATACAGTTTCGGGAATGACTGATCCGAAAGAAAATTTTCCTGATCCAACAGACCGCGCTTCACTTGAATCGGACCGCAATTTTATGCTTAGAATCAGGGATAGAGAAAGCAAGCTTATAAAGAAGATTAAGAAAGCCCTTGAGCGCATTGAAAACGGTACGTTTGGTGTTTGTGATAAATGCGGTGAAGATATTTCTATTAAGAGGCTTAAAGCCCGGCCGGTTACTACCCAATGCATAGAATGTAAAACAAAAGAGGAGGCTTTAGAAAAAGCTCTTGGATTATAATAATAATGCAACCATTGATCTTCATATCCACTCGACTGCATCTGACGGAACTTTTTCTCCAGCCGAAATCCTTGCCTTAGCCCAGGATCTTAATTTAGCTGCAATAGCTATTACAGATCATGATACCGTAAATGGTTCTAAAGAGGCGCTTGGCATTGGCGTTCCTCCTTCATTAAAATTTTTAACCGGTGTTGAAATAAGTGCAGCGCCACCCCCATCTTTTCCATATTCAGGAAGTTTCCACATACTGGGATATTCTATCAAAATTGATGATCCTCTCTTAAATAAGACTCTTGCCACACTTCAAGAAGCCCGAAAAAACCGAAATCCTGAAATTATTGGTCGTCTTAATAGCATGAGTGTTGCTGTTTCAATGGATGAATTATTAAATGAGGTCGGCGATGGTCAGTTGGGGAGGCCGCATATTGCGAGGCTTATGGTAAAAAAAGGTTATGTTGAATCAATTAAAGAGGCCTTTGATAAATACCTTGGGAAAGGCAAGCCAGCATATGTTGATAAATATCGCATTGACTGTTCCAGCGCAATTGAAGTTATCCTTGGAGCAGGAGGTATCCCAGTTATAGCGCATCCCTATCTTCTTAATCCAAGGAATATTGAAGATATAGAGGAGCTTGTTATAACTTTAAAAGCAATGGGTCTAAAGGGAATTGAAGTTTATTATCCTGAACATTCGCCGCATGTTATTTCCAAGTTGGCAGATATGGCGAATAGACACGAATTATTGATGACAGGCGGTACTGACTTCCACGGTTCTTTGAAGCCGAAAATCAAAATGGGATCAGGAAAGGGAAGTTTTTTCGTTCCTTATATATTATATGAAAAGTTAATAGAAAGCATATAAATCAAATATGAAACAGACAGATCTTTCTATTTTTGAACAAAAAATTCTGTATAAATTTAATGAGATAAATATCCTTGAAGAGGCTCTCAGCCACAGTTCCTTTGTTAATGAGCAAGATGATGCAACCATAAAGGATAATGAGCGTTTTGAGTTTCTTGGAGATGCGGTATTAAACCTTGTTGTGGGGCATATTCTTATGCAGCGTTATCCCGAATTAAATGAGGGTGATCTTTCAAGAATGCGCGCAGGCCTTGTTAATGAGTCTCAGCTCGCAACCATAGCCCGCACAATTGATTTGGGTTCTTTTTTAAGGCTCGGCAGGGGAGAAATTCAAACAAATGGCCGCGGAAAGAATTCCATACTGGCTGATACTTTTGAGGCGGTAATAGCCGCTGTATATATTGATGGCGGTTTTGATGAAGCATTTAAGATGATTGAAAACCATTTTTCCGATTTGCTAAATTCTATTGGTGCCTTGCTGGACAATCACGATTATAAGAGCCGGATTCAGGAGCTTGTTCAGGAAAATTATAAGATAACCCCACAATACAGAGTGCTTCAGGAAAGCGGTCCGGATCACGACAAGACTTTCAATGTCCAACTGGATGTGCGCGAAGTAAGAACAGAAGGAATCGGCAAGAGCAAAAAGATGGCGGAGCAGGATGCCGCCAGAAAAGCTCTTGATCTTTTACAAAAATAAAAACTTATGAGTAGTTACGAGAAACCTTTTATTGTTCCGGTTTTTTTGCCTAATATAGGGTGTCCTCATAAATGTGTTTTTTGTAACCAATCTTCTATAACAGGAGTAAAACAAAAAACACCTTCTTCTGAAGAGATTGGGTTACATATAAATCGATTTCTAAATTATAAAGTGAAGAACAGAAGTTTAGTCCAGATCTCATTTTTTGGCGGTAATTTTCTTGGACTCAAAATTGATTTTATAAAGTCTTTACTTCATGAAGCCACAAAATTTGTAATTCAAGGAAGAGTTGACAGCATTAGATTTTCCACACGTCCTGATACTATAGATTACGAAAGACTGGATATTTTAAAGGAATTTCCTGTCGCCACAGTTGAAATCGGTGTACAGTCTATAGATGATAAGGTGCTTTCATTATCTGAACGCGGGCATACATCTTCAGACACAGAAAAAGCAGTCAGTATCCTAAAAGAGAGAAATTATGAAATCGGCCTTCAGATGATGATCGGCCTGCCTGGTGATAACGGGGCAGGAGCTTTATATTCAGCAAAGAGGATTGCCGCACTTTCTCCTGATTTTGTCAGAATATATCCTACCCTGGTGCTTAAAAACACCATTCTGTCCAGATGGTATAAAGAAGGAAAATATACTCCCCTGTCCCTTGAACAATGCATTACGCTTGTGAAAGATATTTATCTGATATTCAGAGAAAAGAAGATACAGGTAATCCGTATGGGCATTCAGGCATCCGAGCATTTTGAAAGACAAGCAATAATTTTGGCGGGTCCTTATCACCCGGCCTTTGGACATCTTGTTTATTCGGAAGTATTTCTTGATATGGCTTCGTCTCTTATCGAGTCTGAGGAAATTGGCTGCCGTGATTCAGTGGGAATAAAAGTTCATCCCAGGAGTGTCTCAAAGATGAGGGGAATAAAGAATTTTAATATAAAAACTCTTGAAAAAAGATTCAACATTAAATCAGTTGAGATTATACCTGATTCCTCTCTTGCAGCAGATGCGGTAATAATTAGTAGCCTACCGAAAACTTTCTACTTTTCGGTCAGAAATTCGAAATCCGAAGCACAAAATCCGAAACAATAACAAAAATACAAATATTCTAATGACAAAAACCACCGATTTCCGGTTACTAAGGAACGGGGACGAAATAACTTCCCCAACTATGCATCACAGCTTCCGGCTACCTTTGCCCGATCTCAAATCCCAAAAATATTGAAATAGCTCGCTATTCCATCAACTTTTGTGATTTGAGATCGAACAAATTTGACCCAAATCTATGCGCCTACTTGGGGAAGTTATTTCGTCCCCGTTCCTTAGTTTTGGTCATTTTCTGATTTGGTATTCTGATTTGTTTCGAGTTTCTAATTTTGATATTCGGATTTTGCCTGAACATGACTTTCCGTTAATGCACTAATTAGCAGACCTTTTACATCCCTGATTTAAAAAAGTTTTCAGGTTCAGTGATTGAATCGGGTTTTGTTGTATATTTCGTCGGTACAGTTCCTTCCTTGAAACATTCAAATATTGTCCTCTTGGATTCAGGAATAGGTAACAGCCCGGTTTCCGCATCAATTTTAGAAAAAACCACTCCTTCCGGTATATGGAAGACCCTTACAGGTTTATCAGCAACTATATACTTCATGAAACCAAGCCATATGGGGATTGCGGCCATGGAACCTGTTTCACCTTTACCAAGGGAGCTTTCACAATCAAAGCCTACCCATGTCCCTGTAATATAGCGCGGGGTGTATCCCACAAACCAGGCATCGTGCAGATTGTTTGTTGTGCCGGTTTTGCCGGCAACCGGTCTGTTTAATTCACGTACTCTCCGGCCTGTTCCATATTTTACCACTCCTTCAAGCAGGCTGGTAATTATATAAGCCGTACTCTGATCTATTACCTTTTTTCTTTTGATAGGAGATTCCTCAAGCACATTGCCGTTTCGGTCAATTATTCGGGTTATGAAAACAGGTTCGATTAAGTAGCCGACATTGGCGAAGACAGAATATGCTTTTACAATTTCTAATAGAGATATGCCTGAAGACCCCAGAGCTATTGAAAGATCCCTGCTCAGATTTGAAGTAATGCCAAGTTTTCCGGCATAATCTATTGCGTAATCAATACCAATGTCTTTTAAAATTTTGATGGTTACTACATTACGAGACTTTGCAATGGCATCGCGCAGAAGGGTAGGGCCGTGAAATTTTTCTTCGTAATTCCTGGGTTTCCATGTAAAATTCTGTTCAGTATCCTCAAATACTATCGAAGAATCAATTATAACACTGGCAGGGGTATATCCTTTGTCAATTGCAGCCGCATAGATTACAGGCTTAAAAGCGGAACCGGGCTGACGTCTTGATTGAATGGCCCTGTTGAACTGGCTTTTCCTGAAGTCTCTTCCTCCGACTAGTACTTTTACATGGCCTGTTTCAGCCTCAATAGAAAGTAGTGCCGCCTCGGCATTTGGCTTCTGTTCCAGTTCGAGGTTCCATAGATCCGAGTCTTTTATTTTATTATTAATTTTTACCAGTATAACATCGCCGATATCGAGGACTTCTCCAGGATGTTTTACTCTTGACTCGTAGTAGGGGACTTCGGGATCAGGCTTTCTTGCCCAGCGCATACTATTAATATTAATTATGCCCTGAACATTTCCAATACGAACAATAGCGGTATCGTTAGTATCATTAACCTCAATTACGACTCCATTAACTATCTTTCCTTCTTCAACAGGATTTTCTTCAAGCTCCTTCCGGAGTTCTTTTGAAAAAGTTTCGATTTCTTCTTCCGATAGATGTTTAATGGGACCACGATAACCCTGGCGTTTGTCAAGAGCCTTTAAACCTTTGTTTATCTCTTTCCTTGCAGCCTTCTGCATTTCAATATTAACAGCAGTATAAATCTTGAGGCCATCGTTATATAAAGCATCAGGGCCGTATTTATCTTCGACATAACGCCTTATATGTTCTGTATAAAAGGGGACTTTTTCAATATACCAGTTGCGCCGCGGTTTTATATCCAGTTTGGTATTTATAGCTTCTGTTGCTTGAATATTTGTAATATGCTCTTCAGCAATCATGCGGTTTAGAACGTATATCTGGCGTTGCTTTGCTTTTTCAGGACTTTTGAAAGGTGAATATCTGCTGGGGGCCTGGGGCAGCCCTGCTAAAATAGCGCATTCAGCAAGGTTCAGGTCTTTAGTTGATTTGCCGAAATAATTTTCTGCAGCAGCTTCCACGCCATATGCGCCATGTCCCAGATATATTTGGTTCAAATATAGAAAGAGAATTTCTTCTTTGGTAAATTTTTTGTCTATGCGATATGCAAGAATGACTTCTTTTATTTTGCGGGTGTAATTTTTTTCAGGTGTGAGCAAGAAAGACTTGGTAACCTGCTGAGTAATAGTGCTTCCACCCTGGACTATGGTACCAGCCTCGATATTTTTAATATAAGCTCTTATAATGCTTAAAAAATCTATTCCCTTATGCTTAAAAAATCTTGCATCTTCTGCTGCAATAAAAGCGTCTATGAGCATTTTCGGCATTTCGGAAAGAGGTATAACAATTCTGCGCTCATTATAAAATTCAGCAATTTTTCTATTATCATCCGAATAAACAGTTGTAATAATCGGGGGGCGATAATCGGTTAGGGAAGAAATTTTAGGAAGATCTCTGCTGAGGTAAAAATAAATCCCGCCGATAGTGATAGCGCTTGATAATATTATTAATACGATCAGGCTGACAAACCATAAGAGTATATTTGTTATAAAACTTTCTTTATCTCGTATGGATCGCTTTTTTAATATTTCAGATGTGCTTTTTTGTTTAGCCATATTACAAAATTCCGAATTCTATATAAATATATATTATCAGATCCCCAATCAGTTTTCAAGAATCCGTTAACATGAAAAAGAATTTGACTTTATTACATAATATAGTTATTTAATCAAGTTTTAATCCGTCATCACCAGAAAATTTATAAATTAACGAGGCTTATACCAATGATCAGACTCGATTTTAATAAAATCAGAGGCCTTGTCCCAGCTATAGTCCAGGATTATAAAACAGGGGAAGTATTAATGCTGGCTTTTATGAATCAAGAAGCCTGGGAGACAACCCTCTCAACAGGCAAGGCCACTTTTTACAGCCGTACAAGGAATGAACTCTGGATCAAGGGAAAAACTTCAGGGAATATGCAGATAGTTAAAGAAGTAAGAATAGATTGTGATGATGATACAGTTCTTTTGAAGGTTGAACAGGTCGGGGGTGCTGCCTGCCACACGGGTCATAAAAGCTGTTTTTATAAAAGAGTTGAAGAAGATGGATCAATAAAAATTATTGGAAAGCCTTTGTTTGATCCTGAGGAGGTATATAAGAAATGAGTGGAAAGTTAAAACTGGGCATTCCCAAGGGCAGCCTGCAAAATGCTACAATAACACTTTTCAAGCGGTCGGGGTGGAAGATAAATGTTAATGGAAGAAGCTATTTCCCTGAAATTAACGACGACTCGATTGAATGTGCGATTTGCAGGGCTCAGGAGATGTCGCGTTATGTAGAAAACGGAACTCTTGACGCAGGTCTGACCGGGAAGGACTGGATTGCTGAAAACAGCTCTGATGTTCGTGTTGTTGCTGATCTTGTTTATTCCAAGGTAAGTGCGCGTCCTGCAAGATGGGTACTGGCTGTTCCGTATGACTCGCCGATTAATAAACCTGAAGATCTTCAGGGGAAAAAAATTGCAACAGAGCTGGTTGAATTTACGAAAAGATACTTTGCTGAAAAGGGTATTGATGTTGCAATTGAATTTTCATGGGGCGCAACAGAGGCAAAGGTTGTTTCCGGTCTTGCAGATGCCATCGTTGAGGTTACTGAGACTGAAAGCACAATAAAGGCGCATGGACTCCGCATTATAAAGGAACTGATGAAAACAAATACTCAGCTTATCACAAATCACAATGCATGGGAGGATGCTTTTAAAAGAGAAAAGATAGAACAGATAGCTCTTTTACTCAAAGGAGCTCTTCTCGGTGAAAAACTGGTTGGGCTTAAAATGAATGTGCCTGAACCGAAAATTAAAAATATTGTATCTCTGCTCCCAAGCCTGAATGCCCCAACAGTAGCACCCCTTTATCAGTCAAAATGGTTTTCAGTAGAAACAGTCGTAGACTCCAATGTTGTCAGGGATTTAATCCCAGACCTCCTTAAAAATGGCGCTGAAGGTATAATTGAGTATCCGCTTAATAAGGTAGTGTAGACCGCGCGAGCCAGAGTAGGGGCGAATCTTGTATTCGCCCTAATCAGGGCGATCACAAGGATCGCCCCTACCGTTAACCGTGAACCGCTACATTAAATGAAAATAAAATTCGCTGAATTCATTACAAGCGCTGTTAAGCCGTCTCAGTATCCTCCGGCAGTCTTACCTGAAATAGCTTTTGCAGGTCGTTCCAATGTGGGTAAATCTTCTCTTATTAATACGCTGTTAAATAGAAAGCGTCTGGTTAAGACAAGTTCAACACCAGGGCGTACTCAGCTTATCAACTTTTTTCTTATAAATGAGAAATTTTCGTTTGTAGATCTTCCCGGGTACGGATACGCAAAGGTTCCAGCGTCTATACAGAAAACCTGGGGCCCCATGATTGAGACATATCTTACTTATAGAAAAACTTTAAAAGGGATTGTATTAATTATGGATATACGGCGTATGCCCGGTAAGTACGAATTGGATCTTATGGACTGGCTTTATCATTATAATATTCCGGCCATCCTTATACTGACGAAAGCTGATAAACTCTCAAAAACAAAACAGATCAAGCAGCATCTTTCAATATCCAAAGCCCTGTCTGTTGATAAAAATCACTTGATACTGTTTTCCGCAAAATCACGTCAGGGAAAAGACAATGTATGGGATCCCCTAGAAAAGTTATTACAGGAAGACCTTTGAAGAAAACAAATAACAGGTACTCTGACTTTAAATCAGGATTTGTAGCCATTGCCGGTGCTCCCAATGTCGGGAAATCCACTCTTTTAAACAGGATGATCGGCGAGAAAATTTCAATTACTTCCAAAAAGCCACAGACCACACGCAATCGTATAATCGGGATAGTGCACAGACCTTACTCTCAGATAGTTTTTATTGATACACCCGGAATCCACAGGGCAAAAAGTCCGTTAAACATTAGAATAGTTGATGTCGCGTTTTCGGCCATGGCTGATGTTGATCTGATTTTAGTTGTTTTAGACGTGACAAATCCCGATCCTGAGTCTGAAAAGATTTTGGTAAAACAACTTGGAAAACAGAAAAGACCGGTTATTCTTGTCCTTAACAAGATAGATCTAATAAAAAAACCTGAACTTCTTATCATCATAGATAAATGGATAAAGGCTTACCCTTTTGAGGCAGTTATCCCTGTTTCTGCAAAACATGGAACTCAGGTGGAAGAGCTTATCAAGGCGATGGAGCTCATTCTTCCGAATGGCCCCCCATTCTTTCCCGAAGATGCCGTAACTGATATGCCGGAACGTTTTATTGCCGCCGAGATGGTTCGTGAAAAGGTTTTTCGTTTAACCGGTGAGGAAGTGCCATACTCAATAGCTGTGACTATTGATTCTTTTTCCGAAGACGCTAAAGGTTCTCTTGTTAAAATATATGCAACCATTCATGTTGAGCGTGATTCTCAGAAAGGCATAATAATAGGAAAAAACGGGAGCAAGCTTAAAAAAATAGGCGAGGAGGCTCGCATGGAAATCCAGAGGATGGTCGGCGCAAAGGTTTTTTTAAAGCTTTTTGTGAGGGTGCAGAAAAACTGGACCAAAGACACTAAGGCTTTGAGAAGATTCGGTTACTGATGATCGTTTCTTTTCATCCCTGTTTTGGGGCAGATAAATATATAATCTGTGCAGGACGCAAGCCCGATGCTGATGATCTTGCTGCAATAAAGGCTGCCGATGCTGTAATCCTGCCTCAGGGTTGCAATGAAGTCCTTTACAATATGGCAAGTAAAAATTGCTCCAATACATTTCCTTATTATGAGGCAAAGTTTAAGTATTCCGGCAAAATAGGCCAGATTCGTCTTTTCAGGGAAACAAATGTTTTACACCCTAAATCTGTGACTTTTGAGAGAGTTGATTCTTTTTTAGATAATTATGGAGCAGAACCCGAAAACCTTGCTTTTGATTTTCCGTTTGTATTCAAGTTCGACTGGGGTGGAGAGGGTTACGGTGTATTTTTGATTACTTCTCCTGAAGAGCTTAAAGATGCTATTCAAAATGCTTTAAATTTTGAACGTGCCGGTCATGTGGGTTTTTTGATACAGGAATATATTCCTTCACAAGGCAGAAGCTTGAGAGTCGTTGTAATAGGGCAAAAATATATTTCCTACTGGCGTGTCCAGGAAAATACAGAAGAATTTTGTTCCAGCCTGGCAAAAGGAGCTTATTTAGACTTTGATTCTGATCCTGACGTGCAGGAAGCGGCAGTAAAATCAGCAAGGCATTTCTGTAAAATGACGGGAATAAATCTGGCAGGTTTTGATTTTCTTTTTTCATCAGAAGCGGTTATAAAAGAGCCGTTTTTTCTTGAAATAAACTATTATTTTGGCAGGAGAGGTCTGGGCGGGTCTGAGAAGTATTATAAAATACTTGAGTCAGAAATAAATAAATGGATAGAGAGTCTTAAACTCAATGAAGGAAAATGATTTAAAGCCATTTGCATACGATCTTGATGATAAAGATATAAAGAGAGAACGCAATAAAGCAAAAGAGTTGAGAGCTTCACAGTGGTGGAAACGCTGTCTCGCAAAAGGGATATGCCATTACTGCGGAAAGCAAACCCCGCCAAAAGAACTTACAATGGATCATATCGTGCCGATATCGCGCGGAGGCAGGAGCACAAAAGGCAACGTAGTTACTTGTTGCAAGGAATGCAATAACAAAAAAAAGCACCTTCTTCCAATGGAATGGGAAGAGTATTTAAAAGATATTTAATCAGAAATTTGAAAACTCAAATATGAGATTAACCAGAGGCAGCGGGCAATTAAATTTAAGAACGTCTGAAACTCGCGCATAAGTGAGCCTAAAGAAAAAAGAGTATTAATATCAGTTAGAAAAATAGAACGTTATGGCTTGAGTTTATCCTTTTAACAAAAATATACAAAAGTGCCTCTTTTTTCTTAATGCTCACTAATACGCTCAAACAGTCAGCCGTTTTAAATTTAAATGCCCGCCACCTCTAATTGTTAACAAGTTACTTTTGAGTTTTCAAATTTCTGTTAATAGAATGCAAACTTATAAACTAAGGAACGGGGACGAAATAACTTCCCCAAGTAGACGCATAGATTTGGGTCAAATTTGTTCGATCTCAAATCACAAAAGTTGATGGAATAGCGGGCTATTTTGATATTTTTGTGATTTGAGATCGGGCAAAGGTGGCCTGAAGCTGTGATGCATAGTTGGGGAAGTTATTTCGTCCCCGTTCCTAAGGATGTCCCCTGTATTCTCCAACATTTGTAGCTCCAATATTCTCACTATTTGGGAAAAAGTTGTTCGAGAACTTCTCGTGGCAAAATTCCTTAGTTGCCCTGCAAAAAATAAAAATTAAAGTAGAAAACTATGAATTCAAAAAAAATATGGCTGATTATCACCTGTTTATTGGTATTTGTTTTTTCGTTAAGCGCAAGAGGGCAAAACAATGGACCTTCAGTGGAAGACATTTATGCTAACATCCGGTATTCCGCTCCCCAATATGATTGGGAAGAGAGCATGGTCACCTTCACCAATGAAGGAATGACCCTGGTATGTTCGTTAACCATACCAAACAGCGGGAAGAACTCTCCGGTTATTATTACTCTAAATGGTTTTGCCGGGACCAGGGATGAGGCCCCGGTTGCCGGGACCGATGAAGGGATTTTAAAAAGAAACGCCAGGATACTTGCCGAACAAGGTTTTGCTTCCCTGCGGGTGGATTTTCGCGGGTCAGGGGACAGTGATGGTGAATACCAGATGACCACCTTCTCTACACAGGTTTCCGATACCCTGGCTGCAGTGGATTATATTTGCAGCAATTTAAAACATCAAGTCAACAGCAAATCAATTGGAATTGTCGGTTTCAGTCAGGGTGGTTTGGTGGGTACCACGGTGGCTGCTATGGATAAACGGGTAAATTCCCTGGTCATATGGTCACCGGTGGCCAGCCCTCCCCATTGTTACCAGGGATTGTTAACCCAGGACGGTATACAACAAGGATTGGCACTATCAGAAGGTGAGTTTGATCCCTTTGGTATTTATGTTAATGGCCAGTACGTTGTAGTTGACATTTCCCTGGGAGATGGGTTCTTCAATGATCTCTTTAATATCGATCCCCTGGCTGAAATCCGTAAATATAAAGACCCATTAATGGTGATTGTTGGAAGCAATGATATTATTGTCTGGCCGCAGCCGGCCAAAGGTCAACTCTACATGACTTATCACGATGGTTTTGAGCAACTGGTTACTCTCGACGCCGATCATGCCTTTAACTACTGGGACGGAACTGAAAAATTGGATGATGCCATTTTCTGGGGTACCGCTTGGTTTATCAATACATTGAAGTAAAAAGAATAATTATTTGTTAATCATACTGACGATAATTTTTGCCTGTAAGCAAAAATAATATCTTTTATTTTTGCTTACAGGCAAAAAAAGTTGATTCTTTGCAAATAAATAGGATTAATCAATCCAATGTATATCCAGAACTTCCTGTTGCACCTCTGGGAGGAACCGGCCTGCTATCTTTTCCAAAATTAATTCGAGTTCCTTTTTTCAACTCTAAGTCTGCAAATAAGGTGGCTGAAATAGCAGCAATTCCCGCTGCAAAACGATTTAACCTATTCAAATTATTACAAATTACCAAAAATAGTTTACGACGAAAACTTTAACGGCTTGATATTACAACAAAAAATTTACTTACGAAAAACTAACAATATCAATATGTTAGACTTTCGTTTCGTGAACTTATTTAAACAAAATACAGTAATTTCAACAGGTTAAGCTGTTTTGCAGCGGGAATTGCTGCTGAAATAGAGGGATTCCATTTAGAAGGTTCACGATCCACAATCGTAACTCCAACTATGGCCGAAATAGGGTGCTCGTCTATCCGGCATGAATACGGCTAACTCCTCTCGAAATTTATTGACAAATACAACCTTTCAAAATGCGTCAGCTTTCAGCCGTTTGTGTGGAACGATTTGTTATGCCAAGCTTATTCCATTCATTAGCAGTAATAGAACGCTCTAAAATCGATTCCACCTCGTTTAACACCATCCGTAATTGTGGAAGTGAATACTCTGTGTTTGATGGTATACTCAAACGGTGGTATCCAAAAATCATAAATTGATGACGGGTTCCCGAGAATGGCCCGTTAAATCCAAGTTTGCGTAAACGTTTGATGAGAATTCGACGTTTACATGGATGCCATTGCTTCATAAGTGGGTTCCTTATTCAAATCGTATTCGGATATAATAGGAATAGGATGACCTAATTTTAGTCCGACAAGCAACCAATCTTCTAATGTCGAGCGCAATTCATCTTCGCAGTTACGCAATGTTTTTCCAAAAGCTAATACTCCTTTACAAGATGGAATACGCCCTGAAAATGTCCCATCTTCAAGTTTATCATATTCTGCGCCTGCTAACGCATTTTCAACGTACCCAGTAAGAATATACTGTGACATCTTTTTGCTCCTATATTGATTAATCGTATATGGTTCATTTGGGCGCCGAAAAGATCACCGACAGCAATGGGCGCCAGGCCATTGCTGTCAGGTGAATTGACAGTTTAAGTAAAATTCTTCAATTTTATCTAAAAAATGCCCCCCCCCAATTTTACACCAATCACCATCGCAAGAATGTCTTATAATACTGATGAAATTCAGTTCGTTTTCAATTTCTACCTCACCGACTATCATTTGAGCTAATACAGCACCATTAACAGGGTCCAAATATTTAAACCTATGTTTTATTGGCGCCTTCAAAGCTTGGTTACTTGCGTAGATAAAGAATACAATCCCACGTATGGGTCTTATCGAATTTTCGCCTGAAACTATATTCTCAACATTTTTGAATTTTACGAAAAATCTTGGGTTTTCATAAAGCAATGAACTCTTTTCAATCCTTGATATAGGACGATGAATTCCAACGTGCATAGAGCTGAACCGCCACCTAATTGCATCCTCGCTTTCATAATATAGCAATCTAAGGGCTCGGAAAAAAATAAATTGTACTTTTTCTCATTAACTGAAGTTTCACCGAAATTAAAGCATAATTATCATGCAACCATGCGTAGCAGCGTGTCAATGAAATATTTTTTCAAGGATTTGGGGTGACTATGGCAAACAGCATCAAAATCTTCACTCAATGCGGCTTTGGTAATGATATGCCGAAGGTCAGAGAAGGCAAAACTGTTACGACCTCTGACTTTATGCCTACGTTCCGGGGTGTTTTCATGACGTACACCATAAATCCAAATAATAGTAGCAGCCATCATTGAAAAATTAATGTGAGTTATGACAGCAT
>Ga0255430_10010_pt1 | contig 37358 bp, 33 predicted proteins | sample ANMaggSeSYBR02G3_FD_182660 | JGI IMG/M metagenome (GOLD analysis project Ga0255430, IMG submission 182660) | Sediment cell enrichment communities from methane seep in Santa Monica Basin, California, United Staets - ANME aggregate JGI... | ecosystem: Environmental > Aquatic > Marine > Cold seeps >...
GGATAAATATCATGGAGTTTGGAAAGACAGACGTTATTACCGGTGCAAAAAAAGCGTGATGGGTATTGAATGTGTTGTTGTTCTCACATTTACTGCGTCCAGAAAGCGTAAGCAAAAGCATTCTTTAAGACGAGGTGTTGAGAAACTAAAAAACAAGATAAATAAAAAATGGAAAAGTTACAAAAAAACACCTAAAAGCATTACTCCAGGAATTGATACCATGTTGAAAAAAAGTAGATATGGAGAGTGTATTAAAATATCTGTGGTTAAAGGTAACCCTTATTTTGAAGAAAATAAAGAAGAGATAAATAAAAGAGAAAAGCGTTTTGGTAAAAGCCTGGTCTTTTCTAACATGCTGAAAGCAGAAACAGGGTATTTGATTGATACCTATAATGAAAAAAATATTATTGAAAATGATTTTCATCTACTAAAAGATGTTACATTAATACGTTTTAGGCCGATTCGACACTGGACGGATTCTAAAATTCGAGCTTTTGCTTTTTGTTGTGTCGTTTCGATGATTCTAATAAGAGTTATGCAATGGATGACAGAACAAGCAGGATATAAAATGAGTACAACTGTTTTGAAAGATGAATTAATAGATATCCAGGAAGTTGTAATGGTTTACAGCCCTACAGATGCAGAACGTAAAATTACCGAAAGAAGTGCTGTTCAAAAAAAGCTTTGGAAAATCTTTGAATTGGAAAAAATAGAAAAGCAGTTGTCACTACACAAATAAAATTATAATTTAGTTTGTTTTCAAATAGTTATAAACAGGGAGATGGTCTATGTGGAAGATTCAGGTCGAACAGAGCAGGCTTATATCGAATGGATAAGAAAATTTATCTTTTATCATGGGAAACGACATCCTGCCGAGATGGGTGAAAATGAAATAAGCGACTTCCTGACCTATCTCGCGGTAAAAAGAAGAGTTGCAGCATCCACGCAAAATCAGGCTTTAAGTGCTATTGTTTTTCTTTACAGAGAAGTAATTCAGAGAGATTTAGGTGAGTTTGAAAATCTCATCAGGGCCAAGAGGCCATCCAGACTGCCGGTGGTTTTCACTACAAAGGAAATGAAAAGTATTCTTATTCAACTGGAAGGTAACAACTGGTTGATGGGGCATCTTCTTTATGGCGCCGGTCTCCGAATAATGGAATGTATGCGGTTAAGGGTAAAGGATGTTGATTTCGATTACAAGCAGGTGATTATTCGTAACGGCAAAGGAAATGTGGACAGGGTAACAATGCTGCCCAACATCATCGCTGATAATCTCAAGCTGCACCTTGAAAAAGTCAAATTACTCCACGGTCGGGATCTTAAAGAGGGATTTGGAGCTGTGTACATGCCGTATACTCTGGAAAGGAAATACAAGAATGCAAATTGTAGTTGGGCCTGGCAGTATGTATTTCCTGCTTCCCGTAGATCTGTTGACCCAAGGACAGGTATAGAACGAAGGCATCATATTTCTGAGACCGTTATCCAGCGTGCAATAAAAACGGCAATCCGAAATGCAGAGATTACCAAAGCAGGCAGTTGTCATTCGTTGAGACACAGTTTCGCAACGCATCTGCTGGAATCTGGCTATGATATCCGAACTGTTCAGGAGTTGCTGGGCCACAAGGATGTCAGTACTACTATGATTTATACCCACGTCCTTAATCGTGGAGGTAAGGGTGTCAAAAGTCCGGGAGATATGCTGTTCTCATAGGGGGTTATATTTTGGAGCTTACTCAAAGGCAGGCGGAAGTATTATATTATATCCGTTCATATCAGGAGAAACTCGGTATTACGCCTACGATACGCGAGATATGCAGTCATTTTGGTTTAAAAGGACCGGCAGGTATCCATCGCATTCTCCATGTTCTGGTTGAAAAAGGGTATCTTATTGCCCCTGCCGGCAAGAAAAGGTCATGGCGTATTCCTGGCGGGCCTGTTGGAAAAACCATCCCGATAATTGGCAGAATCGCCGCGGGCATTCCCATCATGGCGCTGGAAAATCGGGAAGATGAGTTGCCGATTGACCCGTCGATTTTTGGCTCCAAAACTTGCTTTGCTCTTCGTGTTCAGGGTGATTCCATGATCGATGCCCATATCGCTGATGGTGACTTGGCCATTATCCGTCCCCAGAGTCAAGCGGAAAACGGGCAGATAGTCGCTGTTATAGTTAGAAACATTCTACATGAAGCAAGTCTCAAGATTCTGAGGAAAACAAAAGGTACTACGGAATTACATTCGGCTAACAGTGCTTATCCTCCCATGGTTTTTAGCGGGTGGCACCGGGGCCGGATCAGGATTGTCGGCAAACTTGTCGGTATTATTCGAAAAAGCTATTGAGCTGGGGTTGCTGATTAGGTCTTGATATTATGATATGATTATTATATTTTTATTTTATGAGATTCAAATTTGACAAAAAGAAAAGCGAACTGTTGAGAAAAAATGCAAAAAGAAAAATTGGATTTGAAGAAGCACAAGAAATTTGGAACCATTACCACATAATTGATCAGCGCTTTGATACTTCTGAACAATATCGTGCAATAGGTTGGGTAAATGGGCGGCTCTATTCGATTATTTTTGAAACAAGACATGATGAGGCAGGCGAATACATTCATCTTGTAACGCTCTGGAAGGCAACCAAACAAGAAAGGCAAGCTTATGAAGAAAGGATTTAAAAAAGTTACCGCTGATGAAATTGCGGATATGGCAGATAATGGCAAAGATGTTTCTCAATTTTTCACAAACGAATTTGAAATAAAACCGCCTGAAAAACAAAAAACACAACGAGTTAATGTGGATTTTACTTTTGATATGCTCCAAGAGCTTGATAAATTAGCAGCGGAATTAAACATCAGTCGGCAAGCTGTAATTAAATCTTACCTGCGGCATGCTCTTGATCAGCATTGTATGGCAGTAAAAAAGGTAATGTGAGTTACCATTACACTTGATTTGATTGGGTTCTGCTCGGTAGACGCTCAATACTTACCGCGCAGACTTTGAACTCCGGTATCCTCGCTACAGGATCGAGGGCATCGTTGGTTAAGAGATTAACTGGCATTTCTCCAAAATGGAATGGAATAAAAACAGTTCCTTCGGGGCTTTTTTTTGTAATACTGACTCGGGCTTTAATCTCTCCGCGGCGGGATGTGATCTTAACTATATTTTTATTTTCTATTCCCTTTTTCTCAGCGTCCAAAGGATGAATTTCCACAATAACTTCAGGTGAAATTGTATGGAGTCCCTTAACCTTGCGGGTCATCGTGCCGCTGTTGTAGTGATAGAGTTCTCTTCCGGTTGAAAGAAGGAAGGGATATTCTTTATTTGGAAGCTCGTTTGGAAGGATAAATTCAACTGATTGAAACAGACCTTTTCCACGGGTAAATTTATCTTTATGAAGATATGGCGTACCAGGATGCTCCCAGCTTGTGCATGGCCATTGAAGTCCATGATTTTCTATCCGTTCGTAGTGAATCCCCCCGTAATTCGGCACAAGGCTGGCAATCTCCTCCATAATATCTTCAGGATGATTATAATTCATCGGGCTTCCCATTTTCTCGGATAAACTGCATATTATCTTCCAGTCAGGCCTTGAATCGCCAATAGGTTTTATTCCCTTTCTCACGCGCTGAACACGCCTTTCGGTATTGGTAAATGTACCATCTTTTTCTGCATAACTCGCAGCAGGAAGTACTACATGGGCAAGTCTCGCTGTCTCTGTCATGAAAATATCCTGAACAACGAGAAAATCCAGTTTTTTAAGGACTGCTTTAACATGTTTCAGGTTAGGATCGCTTACAACAGGATTTTCACCTATTATATATATACCTTTTAATTTTTCCTTAAGAACGGCAGACCACATATCTGTTACAGCAAGTCCTGGTTTTGAGGAAAGCTTAATGCCCCAAGCCTCTTCAAATTTTTTAACATTCTTCTGTTCGGAAACACTCTGGTAACCAGGAAAAACACTGGGAAGAGCACCCATATCACAGGCTCCCTGCACATTATTCTGGCCGCGCAAAGGATTAACTCCCCCTCCTTCGATCCCGACGTTACCGCATAACATGGCCAGATTTGCTATTGACTTAACATTATTAGTCCCAAACGCATGCTGTGTTATACCCATAGCATATGCAATAGAGCCGTTTTTGGCTTGAGCGTAAATACGTGCCGCTTTTTTAAGATCTTCAGACGGTATGCCTGTAAGTCTTTCAACAAATTCAGGATTGTATTTCATCACCGTCTCTTTCATGGCCATAAAATTCTCGGTTCTTTCCGCCACATAAGAGACATCATAAAGATCTTCTTCTATAATGATATACATCATCCCGTTTAACCAGACCACATCTGTCCCGGGTTTGGGGCGCAACCAGATTTCAGCGTATTTCACCAGCTCGATTTCACGGGGATCAACAACTATCAGTTTTGTCTTGTTCTCAATTATAGCCTTTTTCATATTAAGAGCTATGACAGGATAGTTTTCGGTAGAATTACTCCCCGTCAAGAGGATAACATCGGTCTTTCTAAAATCGGCTATAGAGTTGGTCATTGCCCCGCTTCCAAACGATGCGGCCAGCCCGGCCACAGTGGGGGCATGTCAGAGACGGGCGCAGTGATCTATATTGTTGGTACCAACAACCGCTCGCATAAATTTCTGCATAAGAAAATTCTCTTCATTGGTACACTTTGCCGAACTCAAACCAGCCAGACTATCGGGGCCGGATTTGGCCTTTATCTCCAAAAGTTTCCGGGCAATCAGCGAAATCGCCTTTTCCCAGCTTACCTCCCAGAAATATTCTCCTTTTCTTACAAGCGGAGTCTTAAGCCTGTCCGGATGACGGACGAACTCGCTTCCGAATCTGCCCTTGACGCATAGATTTCCAAAATTGGGACTATCGTTTGAATCTGAGGTAACTTCTACAATCGTCTGGCCTTTAACATTCAAAATAATAGAACATCCGCAACCGCAAAAAGGACAAACTGTTTTAATCTTCTTGATTTCGTTTGCAGCAACAGGCAGGGTAAGATTTTCTTTCACAAGAGCACCGGTTGGACAGTTGTCAACGCAGGCTCCACAGGAAACACATTTGTCATTAATTCTAATAGAAACAATGCTGGGGAACCCGTCCTCTTCAAACTCTTTTCCTTCCAGCTCAAGGGCTCCATATTCACAGCTATTCTCGCAACGCTGGCAAAATATACACTTGTTCGGATCAATAACAATAAAGGGGTGGCTGCTGTCGATCGGATACTGACGGCGCTTGAGCATTTTTGAAACCGGGAATCTAACCCCGTATTCGATGGACAGGCTGCGCAATTCACATTTATTAAGAGCCACGCATCCGCAGTGCAAGCATCTTTTAGACTCACGTAAAGCTGTTTCCTCGGTGAATCCCAGTTCTATTTCGTCAAAATCCCTTGTACGCCTATCCGGCGCCCTGACCGGCATCTTTTCCCCGAGACGAAGGGTAATATTCTCGAAATTATGTAAATCAACATCTTCAAACTTTTTACCCTTAGTAAAATTAAGCTGGCGTTTCGGAGAGGGCAAGGGCGTGTCGGTAAGATATGAATGGATGGCGTTAGCTGCCTTTCTGCCACCGGTAACTGCCTGGATAACTGTTCTGGGACCACGGACGACATCACCCCCTGCAAAAACCCCTTTTTCTGAAGTTTGAAATGTCTGAGGGCTGGAAATAATGGTACCGCCCGGAAGAACATGAGGTTTTATGTTTTCATCCGGCAATTCCATCCATGAAAGGTCAGGAATCTGTCCGGGCGCCAGAATTACAGTATCTGCTTCACGAATTTGTTCTGAGCCTAAAAAAGGAATGGGAAGACGTCTCCCTTTCTCATCAGGCTCACTCAATTTCATTCTGACTGTTTCAAGCTTAAAAAAGTTCTTTTCCCTGCTAATCTTTGAAAGGCCTGTCATATAAATAAAATTAACGTCTTCTTTTTCAGCTTCCTTGACTTCCCTGTGAATTGCAGGCATCTCCATCATTGAACGCTGATATATAACAACGACTTCATCTACGTCCATCCTCACGCAAGTCCTGGCTATATCAACAGCCGCATCACCGCCGCCTATAACTGCGACTCTTCTGCCTATTACAGGAGCCTGCCCAAGGCTTACCATGAGAAGAAAATCAGAGCCTGAAAGCACTCCATCCAGATCCTCTCCTTCAATGCCTGATTGCTGTTTTTTCCATGCGCCTATACCCAGGAAAATAGCCTCAAAACCTTCCTCTTTAAGGCTTTTAATAGTGAAATCAACTCCCAACCTCTGCCCAATTCTGGTATTCACCCCTGCTCTGAGTATACTCTCTATTTCCTGGTCAACTATCTTTTTGGGAAGACGAAATTCAGGTATGCCGTAACGAAGCATGCCTCCGAGTTGCGGCATGGCCTCGAATATAGTTACACAATGACCAATCTGTGATAAATAATAAGCAGCGGAAAGACCGGCAGGACCTCCCCCTATCACAGCGACTCTATGCTCGGAAGAAGGAGCGGGCGGGATGACATCAGTATCTTTATGTTGAATAGCGTAATCCGCCACAAAGCGTTTTAAATGATTTATAGATATAAACTCTTCAATAAGAATGCGGCGGCATCTTGATTCACAAAAATGCGGGCATACCCTGCCTATGGAAAGTGGAAGGGGGTTCTTCTCTTTGATAAGTTTCAGAGCTTCAATAAACTCACCACGTGCAATCAGGCTGAGATATCCCTGAATATTGATATGGGCTGGACAAGTCTGAGAACATGGCGCAATGCAATCGCCGTAATGCCTTGACAGCATGCTTGTTAAAACGCGCTGCCTTGAGTCTATAACGCGATCACTTTGAGTGGCAACTTTCATGCCGTCTTCCACAGGAGTGGAGCAGGCCGGCAATAAATCCTCTCTACCATCGACTTCGACTACACATATACCGCAGGAATGTTCGACCGTCTTTGTCGGCACATAACATAGCGTTGGAATAATGACCCCTGCCGCATTTGCAGCTTCTAAAATTGTTGTGCCGGGATCAACCCATAATGTTTGGCCGTCAATCGTTATTTCAAGCTTAGACATCTTTTATAATTGATAATTAATAATTGACATGCTAACGTAAGCCTTAGGAACGTAGGACGAAACTCTGCATACGTTTGAATAAAATGAAAATTCCTATTCAATTGATAATTGTCCATTATCAATTTTAAGTCGTTAGCCATGAATTTGAAAAAAGAACCTTGCCCATGAGAACACGCGTTGTTTTATAATGTTCCAGTTCCTTTTGGTCTAAGGAAGCAGGGTCGGGTTTGTTTCCATCCATGATGTCATGTACCAGTTTCACATGTTCAGGTCTTTCTCCCTTGGCAATGCTCAATAATTCCTTGTCATACCCGTCAACAATCGCAGAATAGAGACCATATTTCATGAGCATTATCATATAGGTACGGTTAAGGTAGGGACGAAGATCTTCAGGAGCACCATTGGAAACATTGGAAAGACCTAAAATGGATTTGGCTTCGGGTACAATTTCCCCTAACATGCTCATAAATTCCAGACCGGACAAAACCTGATTAGCATCAACGCATATCGGGGTGGCAATAGGATCAATCCAGATATCTGAGGTGGGAATTCCAGCCTCATTTGCCTGATAGATAAAATCAACGGCCATAGCAGCTCGTTCATCTGCATCTCTGGGCATTCCTTCTTTGCCCCAAAGAAGTCCTATAACGTCTGCTTTATATTGAGTAACCATTGGAATGCCCTTTTCCAGTCTTTCAGGCTGTAATGAAACAGAGTTCATCAATGGTTTCCCTTTTGTATTTGCCTTTAATCCAGCTTCCATAGCGACGAGATTTGTAGTATCAAGAGAAAGAGGAAGATCGCTAACCTCCTGGACTGTTTTTACCAGCCAGTCCATCATCTCATCACCGCCCTTGCGGGCCGGGCCTATATTCAAATCAAGATAGTCCGCGCCATTTTCTGTCAGTACACGAGCCATATCCTGAATGGGCCCGGGATTTCTCTCCTTCATTGCCGGCCCGATTGTTTTAGACATTATATTAATATTTTCTGCAACACAGATAACCATAGAGAACCTCCGGTTCATTTGTTATTGGTCATAAAATTGTTGATTGTCGATTGTTGATTTGTGGAATCGCTTCGCTCTATCTTTTTTATTGTAAAATTAATAGAATACCTTCAATCAACAATCCTCACGCGCTCCACTGCTTTAGATAAGCCGGCAGATGACTTGCCTCTCTTGGCCCTATGAGTATTTCCCAATCAGGCAGTTCTTCTTCCAGTTCTCCGCTTATGGTTGCAAGATAACCGGGAATAACCAGTTTGCGATGTTTAACTTTTTCCTCTATGCCTGATTTCTTAACAAAGGCCGCAACAGTATCGGCTGCAAATTTACCTGCGGCCCAGGCAGTCAGGACTGAAAGCCCTTCAGTGTCTTTTATCAACAGATAGGATGGTACCCGGCTGGCATCTATCTCACCGGAAACAATAAAATAGGTAAGAGAAAAATTTCCTGTAATAAGAACCGGTGAATTTTCATTTGCAGCACCGAGTTCATAGATCTTCTGATCCACAGCCATGGGACGTTGAGGATCTGTAAAAATATTCATGCTTGCAAGCAAAAGCGGGAATACGCTGTGCCCCTGTATTTCCGACATTACAATTACACCGCCATATTTTGCTGTCATCTGGCAGGCAATCATGGTTTCCTTTATCAAGTTATCGGCCATTTCGCAAGGAAACACAATCGTCGGAAATCCAAAAGGTTTAAATTTCTTTAACAAAGCAGCTCTTCTTATAATAATCTGATCCTCAAAAGCTTGCCTGGCAGTCCTTGCCCCTGAATCCAGGACTAAATCTTTTAATCCCATTGCAATTAATTTTTCTGAAACTTCTGACAACTCTTCGAGGTTGCTGCCCTTAACGGCTAATGGACATGAAAGCTCTTTTGCGAGATTGCCCATTGATTCAAAATTATCCTTGTTAGCAGCATAAAGTAATGGTTTTCTGTTTGAACAGCTCCTGGCCGCCTGAGAAAGCGCATCTGCATCTTCGTTCATTAATACCAGACCCGCATCAGTCTCATTGCAAACTTTCTCAACTAATGCACCAAATTTGGAAGCATCTCCGGACTCTGTTTTGATTGCAACAAGCTCTGGCCTCAATATAACACCAACTCGTTCATAGACAGTATCGTTAAATTTTTTAAGCCTGGCTGCAATCTCCGTTTCATCCATATTATCCGAAAGAAGAAGCGTAAATGCGGGTGGATTTTCAAAACGTTTTTCATGACGGAATAACACAGTTTCCCCGCCCAACTTTAATGCACGGTCGCCGGTACCTATAACTACACTTCTTACAGGAGGTGCCGATGCCTCACCTATCTCTTCTTTCACATCATCGGAGATATCCGGACATGCATCGAGTTCAGCCTGGCCGGTTGCCAGCTTCATGGCAAAAGCCAGGCAGGTGGGAACCCCGCACTTGCCGCAGTTGGTCTTTGGAAGCTTTTTAAAAATCTCTATACCTGAAAGTCCCATAACTATTCTTCTCCTTTATTTCTATTGATGTTTGGATGATTTGTTGATTCATCCAATCATCTCAAGGGCAAACACAAGGTTCGCCCCTACACTTTTTTATATGTTCCAATTTCTCAATTCCAGCATCCCAGCATGCCAGCATTTATTTTTATTTCATCACATCAACGGATCCATTGTAAGAGCGGGATGCCCTTTCTCCTCAAGAAAAGGAAGAATTTCTTCTTCCGTAGTTCCAATTGTTTCATCAGCAATCATATCCGAAAAATCCGGGATGCCCATTTCCTCGCATATAGGCTTCATGCGTTCGGCAATTTCCTCTTTCAGCATTTTTGGAAGCCATACCACACGTTTTAAGCCTCCTTCAGCCAGCAAAAACTTCCTGCTGCAAATATAATGTTTACTTACACCAAGAAAACCGGGTGTCTGGTTTCCACCACCTACCATGCCGGCAAGAGTCGTAAACTTCATTCCGCATGGTGTCATTCCCATGGAATCTCTATTTACTACCATAATGCCATTACACATGGGAAGGATTGTGGCTACACACTCAAAGCAGCCACATGCCGTCATTGGAAAATCCATCAGGCTGTAAGCACTTACCTGCTCAACTTTTTGGCGTGATGCTTTATTTACAAAATCAGTAACTCCCTTCCACCGCCCAAGAACAGGTTCCGTACATTCCCCCTTAATAATAGGCTGATTCGGGCCCGTAGGATTGATCTCAAAAGAAGCCTTACAGTCAAGCCAGTTATAAGCACCGCACATCCCTACGCGTTCAGGAGTAATTATGCATACATGGCTGGGAGCAAAAGACTGGCACAATGTACATGAATAATAGGTCTCTTCTGTTTCATCGGTCATGCCTTCAACTCTGGCATCTCTCTCTTTATATACACTCTTTGCCTGCTCTAAAACTTCTTTGACCTTTTCTTCATCTGTGTAAATCTTAACCTGGACTTTATCGACAATACCTCCAAAATCCTGATGGTACTTGGCATGCATAACTGTGCCGAGGTGTTTGAGCAAAAATCCTTTTTCAACAGCAGCCTTGCCCACTCTGATCCACATAATGTTTCTCTGTCCGATGTGCATTATGCCCTGAACATAATTGACGAGATGATGGATCTGGCGTTCTAATATCGGCTCAAAGTCAGACTGCATCTTCCGGCCGGCCACCTCTATAAGCATTGCAAACGAAAGTTTATCCCCCTCTTTAACCTCATCAAGATCAGGACCAATCATTTCAACTTTTCCATCTTCAACTTCTGACATGTCTTTTGAAACAGTCAGTTCAACTCCCAGAGTTCTTCCACCGCCGCATTCAAAATAGAGATCATCCTTGCGGATACGCTCTCCCTCAAATGCAGGACCGTAAGACATGGGAATATCCACTTTGGTGATGGAAACCTTAAGACCCCGAACTTCAATAGCCCTGGCCACAATCTTATCGTGGGGGACATTACTGACTACATGCTCGTACGTACAGATCCCTGTCGGAAGAATTTCAGGAATCGGTGTGTCAGCTATGGTCGGGAATCCCCAGTTAATGCCCCCTGCCGCATTAGCATACCACTCATCACTCACGGTCCCAAGCGGCATTGCAAAGGCAAATACCCTCTCTTTATTATAATAAAGGTTTCCCTTAAAATCTCCGGGCTTAATCCCGCCAAAGGACATGGCGACACGTGTTGCAAATCCTATGGCAAACACGGCTGCCCTGTAACTTGGCCCAAAAGAAACCAGCCGGGTTGGCCAACCGACCTGAACTCCGGCTTCTACCAACTGCTCTGACATGGTTTTGCCTTCGTGGTCCGCGCACATAAACACATATAGATTCTTTTCTTGAAGCTCTATTGCGATCTTTGCCGCAATCTCAATGCTCGGCGCAGCCCCTAATATCGCAGCAAACCCCGGTGCGGTACCATCAACAAATTCCACGCCGCGTTTTCGCATTATAACGTCGTCGGCTGCTCCCAGCCATATGTTGTCGGGAAGCGGGTCCTCTGCCTTTGTGTAAAAATCGGGCTGCTCCAAATATAATATCGCCTCAATGATCTCTTCTGCAAAATAGGTAGCCATGCCGGCTTCAAGTGCAGGAGCCAGGTAGGGAAGCCAGACCTTATCGCTTACAGGCGGCGGGACAAGCTCTTTGCACTTGTCCAGTATCTGGCGAACATCTCCCAATGTCTCTACAGGAATTCCAAGCATCCCGTAAATAATCGGAAGATAATACGTGGTATTCGGAAAGCCGATCTCTTGATCAGGCCCCCATTTCTTCAATGCTTCCTCGTATTTTTCCTCTGCCATACCCACAATTTTGTGGGCACCTCGAATTGCTGCCGAACAAATTATCTTAGACACTGTTTATCCCTCTCATTAAGTCATTAAATCTTTAATTGATTCTTTGACCAAACTAATCGCCTCAGGATGTCTCATCACCAGAATATCAGCTCCGGCAAGGAGTACACACTGAGCTGTTAAGGCCTCAATCAATATACCTCTCTTTTTCATATCTCCCAGCAGCGGCGCTTCCGATTCAGGTACTTTAACCTCTTTTGTCTTCCACACTTCTCTGGCAAGATTAGAAATGATTGGAAACTGAAGCCTTTCATCTTCCTGAATCAACGCTGCCATTCGAATCCGTTCCATTACACTGTAACAATATTCAAGTCCATATCCCAAAGCCCCGGTTGACGGATCAATAATAATCTTTTCATCCGGCACATTTAAATTCCCTAAAAGAATATTAAGCTGCTTGGCAAGATTTATATCAATTGGCGTTGAAGCAAGCACAGTATGCTTATAGCCTATAGCCGTTGCCCCAATCGCACGATAGTTCCCTTCTGCAACAGGGCCTATAATCAAGTTCCTGCCCTCACAAACTTCGCAAACCGCCTTTAATACATCAGTATCCTTTTCAACATTGCTACATCCAAAGACAATCATTGGAACATCCACTGCATCAGAGACTTCTTTAGTGATTTTAGCAGCCTCGTCGGCTGAAATGTCCTTATCATTGGGATCGGTGCTGGCCAGTTGCAATGCAATCATTTCCGCCCCATATGTGTCAACGCATTTACGAGCCCATGCAGCCGGCTCCTTAATAACGTCGGCAAACGGTTCCAATGCTGTATCAGGCCAGTCTTCGGGTTCACTGTCATAAACCTCCATCGCTATCTTCGGAGGATTGGGCATTTCACCTTCAAATAGATGAAACGGATAACACGATTCACCACCAACAATAACTGTATTCCCTTCCCGTCCCAACGGAATTTCCCTTATTTTTCCTGTGTAAGAAACCTTTGGTACCTCAAAAGTCATTATTTTCCCCCCTATATACCTGCTTGGTAACTACTCAGGTTCACGATTCACGACTTTTTTCGTGACCTGAAGCGCCCGCCAATTTTTTCCTGTTTTCTGTTTCCATCAACCCTAAGCCCTGATCCCTGATATTATACGGTCGGCCTTGGCATCAGTCCTACCTTTTCCACAATGCCCGGAACAATATCTTCCCAGGCAACAGCCATTATATGAACACCATGAATTCCCTTGATCTCTTTTATCTGTTCAATAATCTCAAGACATATTTTTACGCCCTCTTCTTTTGCATCTTTTGCATTCGCCATCCGATCAACTAATTCCTCAGGCACACTTAATCCGGATACGTTATTCTTCATATAACGTGCCATGCCTACGGACTTTACAGGTATTACTCCGGCCAGAATATGTACCTTTTTATCCAGGCCGCGGTCCCTGACCATATCCATCCATCTGATAAATTTAGGAACATCAAAGATGGCCTGCGTCTGAATAAAGTCCGCACCAGCCTTGATTTTTTTTGCCAGTCGGATAACGCGAAATTCAAAAGGATCGGCAAAAGGATTAGCTGCCGCTCCAAGAAAAAGCGGCACGTCTCCTGATATATCATCTCCGGATAAAAATTTCTTTTCATCGCGCATATGTTTTAATGTTTGAAGAAGCTGCATAGAATCAATATCATATACACCCTTGGCTGTGGGATGGTTGCCAAACTTCTGATGATCGCCGGAAAGGCATAATACATTTCGAATCCCCAGCGCAACAGCCCCTAAGATATCGCTTTGAATAGCAAGACGGTTTCGATCCCGCACGACCATCTGCATTACCGGCTCTACGTCAACCTGTTTTAAAATTACGCTCCCGCTCAAGCTTGACAGTCGAACGATTGCCGTCTGGTTATCAGTAACATTCAAGGCGTCGCAATGGGATTTGAGGAGTTCTCCCTTTTTCTGAATCACCTTTGCAGAGGTGCCCTTTGGAGGACCGCATTCAGAAGTTACAGAAAACTGTCCGCTGGATAATATTTTTTCTAGATTACTGCCCGATTTCATAATCATCACTCTTCCTATATTTTAGAGTTATCTATTTTCAATGGTATTGGGCCCAAAGTTCTGACTGTTTCAGTTACTTCTCCGGCCAGCTTGCAAAACCTGTGGGCTTCAGCGGCTGAAAGATTATAGATCTCCAATCTTTCTTTTTCTATCGATAGTTTTCCAAGTAATTTTTTAACATATTGAACTCGCTTCCTTGCCCTGAAATTTCCAGTCGAATACTCACAATTTCCTTCCAGGCATCCCATCAAACACACGCCATCGGCCCCGTTTTCCAAAGCCTTAAGAATATGTATTGTCCCGACTGCTCCTATGCAAGGCACCTTAATTATCCTTATGTTAGGCGGATACTGCAATTTTGCCGACTCTGCCAGGTCGGCCGAGCAAGAGGGGCAGTAATTGCAACAAAATGCAAGGATCAAAGGTTCAAAGTTATCTGCCATTCGACATATTCCGTTCACAGGTTCAGGGTTTAAAAGTTCAAGTGAAAAATGAAAAATGAAAATTTATGGAATCGCTTTGCTCTGCCTTTTTTAAAAATTGGTAGAATTCCTTCAATATTCAATATTCATTTTTCACTATTTTCAATTTCCCAATGAAATTGCCTTAACAGGGCATTCAACAACGCAGATGCCGCACCCCCGACATTTTGCCGGTTCAACATATGGCTTGCCTATAGCATTTATGATCACCGCACCGGAAGGACAAATCCTGGCACATGTCAGACATGCGGCACATAATTCCAAATCAATTGAAGCGACTTCATTACCGGTTGTAATGTATTCTTTAGAAAAAACAGTTACAGCCTTAGCTGCGGCAGCCTGTGCCTGAGAAATAGTTTCATCAATGGGCTTTGGGTAATGAGCAAGGCCCGCAAAATAAATACCCTTTGCAGAAAATTCAACTGGTTTAAATTTTTTATGGGCTTCACTAAAAAAACCATCCTGATTAACAGGCAACTTAAAAAGCTTTGCCAAATTTTCATTATTTCCAGGAACAATCGCTGTCTGCAAAGTTATAAAATCAGGTTGAATTATTATATGTTCTCCAAGAAGATTGTCGAGAATCCGCACCTTGAGCCTGCCATACTGGTCTTCATCCACCTCTGGTTTGCCGTCAAGTTTATATCTGATAAATACTATCCCTTTATCCCTGGCCTCTGTGTATAAATATTCAATTAGCCCGTATGTCCGCATATCCCTGTAAAGCACATATATTTCCATGTCCGGATTTAGCTTTTTGAGCTCCAGGGCATTTCGAAGTGCACTGGAGCAGCAAATCTTGCTGCAATATGGCCTTTCAGGTTCCCTTGAGCCTACACAAAGTATGAAGACCCAGGCATTTGCCTTTTTGATTGTATTGGGTTCTTCGGATAACATTTTATCTAACTGGAACCAGCTTAAAACACTGGAATTTTTTCCATAAAGATATTCATCAGTTCTAAGCGGATTTGCCCCGGTTGATATAATTGTAACGCCATGCCTGATATTTTTTGTTTTAGTTGAACTTGAGATTGCTATCCTGGTACTGAAATCACCTGCATACCCATCCGTATGTTTAACCTCGGAATTAAGACAAACATCAATCAGAGGATGATTTTCTACTTTATCTATAAGTTCTTTAACATATGACGTTACATCTTCGCCATTAAAAGTCTTCCTCAGTTTAAGAGCATGTCCGCCGAGCTTATCGGTCTTTTCTACCAGATATGCCTTATATCCCTGATCAGCCAGACACAGGCAGCTTACCATGCCGGTTACACCTCCGCCGACAATAAGCCCTGTTGATGCCGGCTTTTGCCCTGTCTCTTCCAGGGGCTCACGCGATGCTGCTTTGTATGCCGCTATGTTCAGTGATGAAGCACAGGCGGCTGCGCCGGCCTCGGTTATTGATTCAGGAATATCTTTTGGAGCATTAAGGGCGCCACAGACATAAATGCCCGGTACGGATGTATTAACCGGCGCAAAACTACTGGTTTCAACAAAATTATTTTTGTCAAGACTAATACCAAGATCGCGCACTAACTTAACAGCATCCTGAGAAGGTTCTAAACCAAGCGAAAGAACGACCATATCGTATATTTCTTCAAAGATCTTTCCCTGTTCATCGGCATAACGAATTAAAAGGTTATCTGTACCATCCACAGGGAAAACGTTATGCACCCTTGATCGAACAAAACGAACATCATCCTCGTCTTTTGCACGGTTGTAATATCTTTCATAATCCTTCCCGCATACCCGCATATCCATGAAAAAGATAGTAGTGTTCAACGTTCTGTTGCTTTGTTTAGCAAGACTGGCCTGTTTAACAGCATACATGCAACAAACCGTTGAACAATAGTTATGTTGAATATCTCTTGACCCTATACACTGAAGCCACGCAATGTTTTTGGGCTCTTTTCTATCAGAAGGTCTTATCAAATGACCGCCATAAGGGCCATTCAGGCTATGAATTCTCTCGTATTCCATACTGGTAATAACATTTGGAAATTTAATATATTCGCAATATGATGGAACAACGGAATCAAAACCTGTCGCCAGAATAACTGATCCGACATTAAGAATAATGTTCTTTTCTTTTTTATCAAAATCTATGGCGTTTTCATTGCAGGCTTCCCGACAAATACTGCAACCATCTTCTGCAAAATGAAGGCAGTTTTTTCTGTCAATTACATAGCTATTGGGCACAGCCTCAGGATACTCCAGATAGACAGCTTTTCTTTTTCCCATGCCCTCGTTAAATTCGTCATTAACCTCCTCGGGACATGTTTCCGCACACAAGCCGCAGACAGTGCATTTTTCAATATCCACATATCTCGGATGCTGGGCTATTGTTACCTTAAAACTTCCTGAACTACCTTTAATATCTTTAACTTCAGATAAGGTTAATAGCTCTATATTTGTATGTGAAGCACACTCCATATGCTCATTATACCTGATACAAAAAGGGCAGTCGTTAACAGGATATGTCTTGTCAAGTTGCGCTATTTTGCCGCCGATAAACGCCGACTTTTCAATTAGATAAACAAAATATCCCGAATCAGCCAGGTCAAGACATGCCTGAATACCAGCAATGCCCCCACCGACTACTAATACTGAGCCGACTTTAGAAAACATAATCCTTGACGATCTTTAGATTTATCAAAAATTTACAAACCCGTAACACTTTAAGCTTTATGAAACAAAAACCGGCCTGCATGGAGCTTCGGGTATGATCAAATTCAAAACAGGAAACTGTCTGAGCGTATTAGATATCGTTAAGAAAGAATTCTTTATAAAATAACATTCTTTGTCCGGCTGTTTGCTCAATTACTATAATTTCTTAATAGTTATGGCCGATTCTTTCTTTACGATATTTTATGCGTGAGTTTTTCATGGTTTGAATTTGATTATACCTGGAGCGGATATATTTCACGCAGTAAGATCCTCTCTTACAATCTTCCGCGTCCCTCCATGCCCGCTAACACTCCAGTCTTTAATGGGAAATATTTCTTCTAACTTTTCCAGTTGATTTAGAGCTTTCAAGCGATCAATTATTAGTTGCCATACGCAATCAACATCAGGACTGATTTCGCATTTGCCATTCACAGATCCACCACAAGGCCCGTTTAAGAGGCCTTTTGAACACCTGGCAATGGGACACAATCCTCCTGTCCTGTCCAGGATACAATCTCCGCATCCTGCACAACGTTCCGACCAGACGCCCATTTCCTCGGTCAAGCCCATAAAAGTAGTATTAAGACCAGGCAATATCACTTTATCAGGATACCTTTCCGCCATGGCCTGAACGCCTACACCACAGGCAAGCGAAAGAACAACATCACAGTCGGCAACCAAATCCTTAACAGAATCTAAAAATTCAAAATCGCATTGCCGCAAAATCGCTTCCTCTTTGATTTCAACATCCTGACCGGCCATTTTCCTGTCCATACGAATCATTGATGCCAGAATTTCCACCTCGCGCATACCACCGGCAAAAGAAACGGCAACGCAGGTCTGACAACCCAATACCAGGATGCGGCTATAACCACTGATCATTTTTTTGATTTCGTCAAAGTCCTTCTGTTGTCCTACAATCATAATCTTTTACCTTCCGTTAAGCAGCAGTAGGGGCGATCCTTGTGATCGCCCTGATTAGGGCGAACACAAGATTCGCCCCTACTATGAACCATTATTGCAGACTGATAGTTTCTAATCTATACACTGAGTTCCACATATCCTGAGACACCGTTTAGCCTCAAGTCTGGCCTGCTGTTCACTGAAACCTGAATCGATCTCTTCAAAACAGCTTTTTCGCCGGTCAATTGAAAGGCGCTGCATTTGTTGCCTGTCTGCAAGTTTCACATTTTGCGGTTCAAACTCAATGCTATTCCATTTCTGAGAGCGATCTGCCTTAATGTCCTCTCCTTTAAGAAAGCGATCAATGGATATAGCTGCATCCTTTCCGGAAGCAACAGCTTTCACCACCGAACGCGGGCCATAAGAAGCATCGCCGCCGACAAAAATTCCCGGGATATTGGTTTCAAGGGTAAATGGATCTTTAACTACCGGACCCATTGGAGAAACCTCAAGATCAGGCACACCTTTGGCAAAAGACATATCACAGGCCTGCCCTATAGACAGCAGCACGGTATCAGCGTTTAGTGTCATTAATTCAGCCTCATCATATTGAGGATTGAAACGGCCATTCACATCAAGAACAGCGGTGCAGCGTTTGAATTCAATGCTCTTAACATGCCCGTTTTTTTCTATAAAACGTCTTGGTCCCCAATTGTTTATTATGGCTATTCCCTCATCCAGCGCATCCTTTATCTCATATTCCCAGGCATGCATCTCGTCACGACACTCAAGACACACTATCCGAACATCTTTGGCTCCGCTTCTAAGGGCGGTGAGAGCAACATCTATTGCCACATTTCCGCCGCCTATAACTATTGCTCTTTCACCAATACTTACCTTGGTTTTAAGAGAAATATCCTTTAGAAAATCAATGCCATGAATTATTCCTTCAAGATTTTCTCCTTTCACATTCAATCCGCGGCTGGCATGACGACCTACAGCAATGAAAAATGCCTTGTAGCCCTCATTTCTAAGGCTTTCTATTGTGATATCTTTTCCTAAAGTAACGCCGGTCTTGATCTCTACACCCATGTCAATAATAGTCTTTATCTCTTTCCTGAGAATATCACGGGAAAGACGATATGCCGGAATACCGACAGCCATCATACCGCCGGCCACAGGCAGCCTTTCAAAGACCGTCACGTGGTATCCCTTAATAGCAAGAAAATATGCCGCACTTAAACCAGCAGGGCCAGCGCCTATCACAGCTATTTTTTCTTCTTTCTTTTCTTCTGTTTTAGGAACATAGTTAATTTCTTCTGCAAGGCCTCTGTCAGCTAAAAACCGCTTAAGATACTCAATAGCAACCGGTTCATCTACTTTACCCCTATTGCACTTGTTTTCACATGGATGCCAGCATATACGGCCGCAAATGCAGGGAAAAGGCATTTCCTCTTTGATTAGTTTCAGGCCGTCTCTGTATCTTCCCTCTGCAATCATTCCAATAAATCCCTGAATGCTGATATGAGCCGGGCATGCAGCTTTGCAGGGAGCTGTACCAAATTTTTGGAATGCATCAGCAGCAACATAATTATCCCTTACAGCTATGCTCTGCAGAGCATCCATAACTTTACTCAGGCGGACACCCTGGGGACAGGAAAATCTACAAGATTCGCAGTGAGAACAATACCAGATGTTTTCAGAGGAAAGGACTCGTTTTTTTAGTCCAAGAATAACCATATGTATGATTTTTCTTGGATCAAATTCAGAACAAACATTACTAACAGGACAGACTGCAATACATGCCCCGCATGTAAAACAATGTTTTACAAGTTCATTCCCCGGCACATTGGCTATTTCAAATTTAAACCCCGGATCCAGGTCATTAGTACTTATTGTCAAATCAAAAGCGCCCTCCCCTTCGCTATCTGTCCGCTATTTCCCCTTTAGCTGGCTGGTACCCAATATCTTAATTCGCTCAGTCATATCTTTAGCGGCATCAATAAATCCCTGATTCGATTCACGGGAAATCATGTACATCTCAATACGCGAAGGGTCTAAGTTTAACTGCGAAAGAATATTTTTTACATAATTCACTCTATTCAATGCAACCTGGCTTCCTTTAACATTGTGACAAGTATCTTCCAGACACCCGGCTACGTAAACACCATCTGCTCCATCTTCAAACGCTTTCAACAAACGGCTGATGCTGATGCTGCCGCTGCAGGAAAGTATTTCCACGCGAACATTCTCTGGGAATCCCAACTTAGACAAATTCTGCAAATCCTGTGAACACGCATAAGCTGTATAGTGGCAGCAAAAGGCCACGATATTGGGTTCTCCCGAATTGTCAGGCTGCTCTGCCTGACGCAATAAGTCAAACGAAGTAAAACGTTTAACATCTTCCGATATTTTCAACTCAATGGCCTTAACAGGACACCCTGCAACACATATTCCGCAAGCCACACATTTAAGCGGTTCAATATGAGCAACTCCCTTTCCGGCCTCAATACCCGGAGCAGAAAATGGACACAAACGCACACAAGTCAGACAGCCCACACAAAGTTTCTCATCCACAACAGCCAGCTTGCCCATTTCACTTAAACTATCCGCATCTACATATCCATCCTGCAGGGCCAGAATCTTAAGAGCTTTAACAACATCATTAAATCGAACATCCTGTGGACACACAAATTTACAAGTACTACAGTTAGTGCAATACCAGAGCAAATCAGATGAAAGCAGCTTTTTTTTCAGGCCAAGAGATATCATGTGAAGAATTTTTCTGGGATCAAATTCAGGTATTATCTGGCTGACCGGGCAGACACCAGTACAACTGCCGCATGCAAAACATTCCTTGACATTCTCACCTTCCGGGAGTTCTGCTACTTCAAACTTAAATCGAGGTTCTAAATCTTCTTTATATATTGTCATAATTTTCTGCTCTTTGAGTGCCTAAAGTGAGCTAAAGTTGTGGTTTTATATTAATTCTGTAAATGTATGAATCTTCGATAAAAGTTCCATTAATTGTATTTCTCGAAAATCTAATTCCAGAAATTTCGTCTCCTGTGGATATGGCAGATCTCAGCAGATTAACAAATGTATCTGAAGTGTCTGTCACACTAACATCATTTAAAGATACAACCAACTCCAATCCATTGGCCTTTTTGTTTGCCTCGACAACTCGTTTATAGAATTGTCTTGGCCCATAATCCTGAACGGACCGGGACACAATAATAAGCTTCCAACGTTTTTCATCCAGAAAGAACATCCAAAATGCGGCCTGTACATCAGAATCAGACTCATCAAGTCTTTCAATAAGTCTTTTCCCAGCCTCAATCATTGGCTCTGAAAGAAGCTCTCTTACCACCAATTCTTTAGCCATTTCAAAACTCCTGATTGATCGTTTGTTATTGCCTCGAAAAAATCCTTAGCCTTTGTTTTTTCCATTACCGGTTCATATCGCGCTGTTTCAGACCAGTCTTTAGCTATAGCCCAATTAAGTTTAAAATTTTCATCCTGATTTTTTTGTTCAGATAACTTTTGTTTTAGACCTGCCACTCCCAACAACTCAGATAACTTATGTGTATGAGAAGCATTGGCAAGCTGTTTGTCAGGAAAGTCATTTTCACGAACCTGTTTTGTTATACATGCTTTAAAAGCACATTCTAATGCGTATCCAAGCAGATAATATGCGCCCTGGTAACATTCATTTTCAAGAAGGACTGTTGCCTCCTTTACCCTAATCTCTACCAGGATTTGAAGGTCGATTTTATTCATTTGATCTTCGATACCTCACATTTTCTCAAATACACAACGACAGACAAGTATAAAATGGCAAAACTCCTTAACCCTGTCACGAAACGAACATATTGGCTTTAGTGAGCTAATTTTTCGGTTTCAACCAACCGCCATACCATGGCAGGCACAACAAAAAATGAAAAATAGTAATTTCGGTGGATTCTCTCTGCTTAATCCACCCTACAAACTGGTTGCTCGTTGCTGGTTGATGGTCCCTGATCCCGGACCACTGATCCCGGACCACTTACCGTCAGTCTCGGCTACCAACCCTTTTTTGCGAAATGCGGCCACATATTTTTCAATATCTGTTCCAGACACCCCTAACTTTTTGGTCAACTCGTCAAAAGAAATCGGCCCTTGTTTTTGTATGCGAAGTAAAGTCTCATTTCTATCTATCTCAGTACTAATTGACTTTGTCAGCTTCTCATTCACCTTATCCTTTATTTGCTGATCAGAATAATCACCTTCTTTACGGAATCCCTTTGTAAGGTTGCCCAGCCCTGTCCGCAATTTTGCTTTCTCAAGCGCACTTTTCGCTGCCAAAAGCTTGATTTGCAACTCATCCTTACTAACGTCCCCGGGCTCTCCCAAAGGACCAAGAGACTTGATTCTATCGGTAAAATCAGTGATCAACTTTACAAATCGCGGACCCTCGGCCGCTGATGCCCATTTCAATACAAAACGGTCGCTATCAATACCGATCTTTGCCAATATCTTCCTGACAAATTCCTCCATTATCATTGCGTCATAATTACCAACCTGGTAATGACATTCTCCAAGGTGTCAGCCACCCACAAAGACACCGTCTGTTCCGACACAAAAGGCATCTATAATAAAAAGGGGGTCCATTCTCCCTGTACACATCATGCGAATCGTTCTAACATTCGGCGGGTATTGATACCGTGACACACCCGCTGAATCTGCGGCCGCGTAACAGCACCAGTTACACATGAATCCAAGTATCTTAGGGTTGAACTCGTTACCCATTGATCCTCCTATCCTCCAAAGGCCTTTATTTGAGACCTGATCTGTTCGGTTGTAAAACCGCCCATAGATATAGCCAGTGTAGGACAATGGGATGCACAAATCCCACAGCCTTTACAAGAGGCGGAAATTGTTTGTGCTTTTTTCTTTTTATCTACCTTGACCATTTGAATCGCCTGATACGGGCAAAGGCTTACGCAGATACCGCATCCAATGCAAATTTCAGGATTTACTTTAGACACAATCGGCTCTGCTGACACGACACCTTTTGCCAGAGGCAGAGCTGCCTTGCCGGCAGCAGATTTTGCCTGAGCAATAGATTCATTAACCGGTTTTGGGGAATGGGCAAGACCGCACATGAATATACCGTCAACAGCAAACTCAACCGGACGGAGCTTGACATGTGCCTCCAGGAAAAACTTATCCTTTGTCACAGGGACCTTGAGAATCTTTGACAGGCTATCAACGTCGTTCGGTACTATTCCAACGCTCAGTACGAGAAGATCGGGCTCAAGGGTAATATCGTCATCAAGCATTTCATCAAAAAAGGTAACAGAAAGCTTGCCGTCCGTGTCAGTTGCAACAGGCGCTTTTTCCTTGTCATAATTGACAAAAACAACGCCTTTTTCTCTTGCCTTTTTATAGTAGTCTTCCATAAACCCGTAAGTGCGTATATCTCTGTAAAGGATATAAATATTGGCATTCGGGTGTTTATCTAAAATCCGCAACGCATTTTTCACGGCCTGCCCGCAGCATACCTTGCTGCAATAAGAAAGGTCATCACCCCTGGAACCAACGCATTGAATCATAACAATTTGTTGGAGATCTTTCTCCAAGGCACCGGAAGAAATAGCATCTTCCAGTTCTATCTGGGTTATAACCTGTTTGGAAGTTTCGTAACAATACTGCTTTGGCTCATACGGATGGCCCCCGGTAGCAATAATGATTACACCGTGCTCAATAACTTGTGTTCCCAAAGCAGAAGAAATGTTAGTGGTAAAGTTCCCTATATAACCTGATACGCTTTCAACCTCAGCTCCAGTATAAACTTGTATCAAATCATTTGAAGTTAGCTTTTTTTCAACTTCTTTAACTATTTTACTTGGGTCCTCACCAGATAGCAGAGCGCTCACATTCCTCAAATTGCCGCCAAGTTTGTCTGACTTTTCTATTAGAAAGGTCTCAAATCCCTGTTCCGCCATACTCAACGCGGCTGTCATTCCTGAAATTCCACCACCTATGACCAGTGCTCTCGGTATAACAGGAATCTGCTGTTCCGGAAGCGGTTGCGACAGGCTGGCCTTTGCAACTGCCATCCTGACCAGATCCTTTGCTTTCTCGGTAGCTTCTTCAGGTTCTCCTGCATGCACCCACGAACACTGATCCCTGATGTTTACCATTTCAAACAAAGCACGGTTCAAACCCGTATCCCTCAGTGTTTCTTGGAATAATGGTTCATGTGTACGGGGTGTGCAGGCAGAAACTATAACCCGATTAAGATTATGCTCTTTAATCTTTTCCTTTAAGATGTATTGAGCGTCCTGAGAACAAGCATACAGGCTTTGATCCGCATATACAACACAGTCGAGAGTTGATGCGTATTCTCTAACTGCAGCAACGTCAATAACGCTAGCAATATTGCTTCCGCAGTGGCACACAAAAACACCTATTCTTGGTTCATCTTCTATCACAAGCTCTGCGGGGTATTCTTTTTTTTCAACCTGGCTGCCCCTCACTTTGTTTAGCAATGAGTCAACAGAAGCCACAGCACCGGTTGCTTCCGTGACGCTTTCAGGGATATCTTTTGGCCCTCCGAAAGCACCTGCCACAAAAATACCCTGCCTTGATGTCTGAAGGGGAGTAAAAGCCTGAGTGCTGCAAAATTCATACTTATTAATATCAATACCGCAGTTGCGGGCAAGTTCATCAGCCCCTTCAGGTGATTCCAAACCTTCAGAAAGAACAACCATGTCAAAAGATTCACCGTGATGAACACCTCGACCATCAACGTATGATATCCTCAATTGATCCCCTTGTTCCTGAATTCCCGCAATACGGGATCTGACAAATTTGATGCCGTATTTTTCCCTGGCTCGTTGACGGGATGCATCAAATTCCTTGCCCTGAGTCCTCATATCCATATAAAATATGGTTATATCAAGATCAGGGTCGTGTTCTTTTGCCACAGATGCCTCTTTAATTGCATACATACAGCAAACTGAAGAACAGTACCCATTTCCACATGTTTCATCTCTTGATCCTATACACTGAAGAAATGCAATATGTTTTGGATGGCGCTGATCCGACGGCCTGACAATTGTCCCTTCAGTTGGGCCTGATGCACAAGTCAACCTCTCGAATTCTAAGCTTGTAAGCACATCAGGATATTTACCGAAACCGTAGCGGCTAAGAACTTCTTCATCAATACGACCAAACCCCGGAGTCAATATTACAGAACCTACGGATAGATTGAGTTCTTCTTCTTTCTGATTAAAATCTATGGCCTGCGCCTGACATGTTGAAACACAGATACGACACATCTCGTGATTTATAAAAAGACACTCTCTAGGATCGATATAAAAACTCGACGGTACTGCCTGGGGATAATCTTTATGAAGGCTCTTTGTTAAAGCAAGGCCTTCATTGAAAATATCTGCGGTTATAACTGGGCAATACATAGTGCATGTGCCGCAGGCCGTACAAAGATCCTGGTTTATGTATCGCGGAACAGTATGCACGCGAGCAGTAAAGTTCCCTGCCTCACCCTGAACAGATTCCAATCGAGCGTTTGTCAGTATCTTTATGTTTGGAGACCGACCGGCCTCAACTAACTTTGGTCCAAGTATTCAGATAGCACAGTCACTGGTAGGGAAGGTCTTGTCCAATCGAGCCATTACCCCGCCAATTGATGCGGATTTCTCAACAAGGTAAACAAAATAACCCAGCTCAGAAAGATCCAAAGATGCCTGAATACCCGCCACACCGCCGCCCACGACAAGGACAGAACCCATTTTTGTTGTTTTACTTTCTTTCATAATATCTATTATTCCAACTCACGTCTCATTTCCATATCATAGAGAACTCTTTCCTGTGTTTCCTGGATACCCAGAGCCTCCCGCCCTTGTTCGATACGCTGGATCATCAATTGGGCCATCTTTACCGGATCGGATTCAACCGCCCACATTCCACCGTACAGGTCTTCAAACTCTTTGAACAGAAAATCAGTCAAAACCTTGCTTCCTGTTGTTGGAAATGTTCTCCCAAATACTACAAAAACACCGCTCGCTACAAAATAGTGCCCGATTGATACGGCTTTTTCGCTCATCCACTCCGGCGCGCAACCGGCTGCCGGGACCTGGTAAATATCGTCTCCAAGTCCTCCCTCACGTACAATCGCTGTTGCAGCCATCAAAATCCGACTGTTGTCCACACATGATCCCATATGCAATACCGGCGGCAGCCCCACTGTCTCGCAAACCTCTCTCAAGCCAGGCCCTGCCAGCTCTGCGGCTTCAGGAGTCAGAAGTCCCGCACGTCCGCATGCAGTAGCAGCACAGCCCGTGACAAGGACAAGAACATTGTTGGCTATCAACTCCTTTACAACCGTGGTATGTACGTGCCCGGAACGGACGCGCATGCTGTCACATCCTACAACTGCACCAACCCCTCTAATTCTGCCGTTTATAATATTGTCATTCAAGGGACGATATGATGCACGAAAAGTGCCTCCCAGCATATGATTGATGGTTTCGTGACTGAATCCTGCCACAATATCCATTTTGTTTTGCGGGATATTGGTCTCTCCTCTCTGAGGAAATCTATCAATTGCACGCTGGATGATCTGCCGTGCTGTGTTCACTGCATTGTGATGGTGTACTTCTATATGCTCGGCGCCCGGTATCTGAGCCCTGTCAGAGGTAGTAATCACCTCAGTATGGAAACAGCCGGCTACTGCCGGCAGGGACTGCATGATACACTGAACATCAACAACCATGACTTCAACTGCACCTGTTGCAAGAACAATTTCCTGCTGGATAAAACTGCCTGCAACAGGAATCCCGTGACGCATGAGAACCTCATTGCCAGTACAGCAGACACCGACGAGATTGATCCCTTTTGCCCCTACTTTTTTAGCTGCCTCGATCATCTCCGGTTCCTGGGAAACCAAAGCCATTGCTTCGGACAGAATCGGCTCATGACCGTGAACAACCACGTTGACCTCGTCTTTGGAAAGAGTACCGAGATTGACCACCGCCCGGATCGGAACCGGCGTCCCAAACATGATATCCTGCAATTCGGTTGATATCATGGAACCACCCCAGCCGTCTGCCAGGGCACATCTCGTGGCCTGGAAAATCAGGTTGCGATAATCCTGGTCGGTACCCATATGTGTCCGATGCATTATCTCAACCACTTCCCGCTGTATGCCGCGAGGTGTAACTCCCAATTTTTTCCACAATTCCTGCCTTTTTTCAGGAGCACGTTTTATGCAATATAAGCCCCCTTCCTGCCTCCCGAATTCAGCCAACGCCTTTTCACCTACCTCAATGGCGATATCTTTCGTGCTTCGGCCTTCAGTCTTGATTTCAAAAACCTCTGCCAGTGCATGCAGCTTTTTTTCATCCTTGATTTTGTAGTCTGATTCTCCCCTGGCCGCAGCCAGAAATGCCAAGGCCGTTTCCAGGGCATGATCCATATGTGCGGATGCTCCTCCGGCAACCATACGGGCAAAGTTACGCGCCGCAACTGTGGCAGGAGTAGCGCCGCAAAGTCCTATTGACTCTGGAACATCTTCTATCATCATACATGGGCCAAAGGAACAAATCCGGCAGCATGTTCCCCCCTGACCAAAAAGGCATGGCTCAATAGCACGCCTGTTCATACGCTGTATATAGGTAACAACCCCCTGTTTCTCAGCTTGCTCCGCAACACACGTGCTGCCCTCGCAATCAATGCCCATACAGTGCTGGCCAACACCTATAGGAGATCTTCTTGATCCCATTATCATTCCTCCAAGTTAGCTGTTAAGTTCATTAGCTCATCAGCTTAATAGCTTAACAGCTCATTTTAGCTAATTAGCTTAATAGCTTATCAGCTCTTATATTGTATTTCTTGCTGCTTCCACCGTATTCTTCATCAGCATAACAATTGTCATGGGTCCTACACCACCCGGCACCGGTGTTATTGCAGCAGCTTTTTCTTTAACACTATCAAATTCAACATCACCTGCTAAAATCGCCTTACCCTCAGCGGTTTTTCCAATCCTGTTAACCCCGACATCAATAACAACAACCCCTTCCCTGACCATATCGCCGGTAACTGTTTTGGGATGACCGGTAGCAACTATAAGTATGTCTGCCCGTTTTGTGTGGAAAGCTATATCTTTAGTCCTTGTATGGCACAGAGTTACCGTTGCATTACCAGACGGTCTCTTCTGAAGCATCAGATTTAGAACCGGTTTCCCAACGATGTTACTTCTCCCGACTATTACCACCTCAGCTCCTTCAGTTTTTACTCCTGAACGACTTAGAAGCTCTAATATTCCATGAGGTGTACACGGAAGAAAACATTTCTCGCCGATAACCATTTTCCCGACGTTTACAGGATGGAAACCATCTACATCCTTGTTGGGATCTATTGCATAAAGCACTCGGGTTCCATTAATGTGCCCAGGAAGAGGCAACTGTACTAAAATACCATGAATACTGGAATCATTGTTTAATTCATCAATTAACTTCAGGAGATCATCCTCTGCAATATCTCCCGGCAAGTTGATCATCTTCGAATAAATACCCAGGTTATTACAAGACTTATCCTTTTGACCGACATATACCCTGGATGCAGGGTCATCACCCACAAGGACTGTGGCCAAGCCGGGAGTCAAGCCATGTTTTTCCTTTAATTCCGCTATCTCTTGTTTAAGCTCTACCCTTATTTCTTTAGCAATTTCAGTTCCACTGATAATTTTTGCTGACATTATTTAAAGCCCCCGCGTGTGAATTGAATATTGTCAATTGAATATTGAAAATTTGTGGAATCGCTTCGCTCTGCCTTTTTAAAAAATTGACAGAATTCCTTCAATCTTCAATCTTCAATAGTCAATCTTCAATCTAAAAGAGTCCCTTAACTTTTCCGGTCTCAACATCAACATCAATACGCCTGTAAGCCGGATCTGAGGCTGTCCCTGGCATCAGGCTGATAGCGCCTGCAACCGGTACAACAAACCCTGCTCCCTTATAGGTTAAGATATCCCGTACAGGAAGAGTCCACCCTGTTGGGACGCCTTTTCTAATGGGATCATGGGAAAGGCTGAGATGGGTCTTGACCATGCATGTGCCCAATTTTGCAAGTTCAGGATCCTGTTCTATTCTTTTGGCCTTGGCCTCGGCTTCAGGAGTATAGCTTACACCGTCAGCACCGTAAACTTCTTTTGCAATCAGTTCAATCCGCTTACGAAGCGGAGTATCAAGCTCGTAAAGAAGGCGGAAATTGTTTTCCTCCTCACATGCATCAATAACTGCATCTGCAAACTCCAATGCCCCGTCACCGCCTTTGAGCCAGTGCTCTGAAACAGCAGCACGGGCACCCGCGGCTTCAGACAACCTGCGCACCACATTTATCTCATCCTTTGTGTCAGTATAGAATGAATTGATACAAACAACCGGGTTTATACCTGCCTTTTTAACCGTTTTAACGTGATGAACCAGATTTTCGCATCCCTTTTCAACCCAGTCCACATGCTCTTCAAGATATGCAGGGTCCATTGGCTTGCCGGGAGGTAAAGGAGGTCCGCCGCCATGACATTTTAATGCACGAATGGTTGCGACTATTACAGCGCAATGTGGTTTTAATCCACTAAAACGGCATTTCAAGTTCCAAAATTTCTCAAAACCTATATCTGCTCCAAATCCACTTTCAGTAACATGATAGTCTGCCAATTTTAATCCAACTCTGTCTGCAATGATTGATGATTGCCCTATGGCTATGTTTGCAAATGGTCCTGCATGCACCAGGACGGGCTGTCCTTCAAGACTCTGCATAAGATTCGGATTCAGGGCTTCCACCATCCAGGCTGTCATAGCGCCATCAACCTCAAGATCTGCTGTAGTAACAGGATCGCCATTTTTGTTATACGCTACAACTATTTTACCCATTCGCTCACGCATATCTTCAAGGCTTGTAGCAACAGCGAGGATAGCCATGATCTCGGAACTTACAGCAATTGCAAATTTGGACTGCATGGGAAAACCGTCCATCTTTCCACCAAGACCTATTATTATATTACGGAGGGACTGGGCGCAAAAATCAATTATCCATCCCATTTCAACATTTTTCGGATTAATATCAAGCCGTTTTAAATTCTTTCTATCCAGGATCTCATCAGAATAATTATTTTCATGCTGCATCCTCGATGTCAAAGCCACCATGGCGAGATTATGAGCATTCATGATAGCATTAATATCGCCGGTCAGACCGAGTGAAAAAGGTGTAAGAGGAATACACTGCGCAAGCCCGCCCCCTGCAGCACTACCCTTAATATTCATTGTGGGACCTCCGGAAGGCTGGCGGATAGCTCCTATTACTCGCTTGCCTCTCTTTCCAAATCCCTGTACCAATCCCATAGCAGAAGTGCTTTTCCCTTCTCCGAGTGGAGTGGGGGTTATTGCTGTTACATCAATATATTTTGCGTCTGGTTTTCCTGCAAGCCGTTTAACAATCTTTGCAAAATCTAATTTTGCCACATAATGCCCATGCGGAAGCAACTCTTCTTTCTCAAGTCCAAGTTCCTCTCCCAGTTGATATACGGTTTTCATATTTTTTTCCGCATCTTCAGCAATTTCCCAATCCTGATGCTTAGTTGGATCAAGAGACATAACTTCCTCCTTTTTATCCAAAAGTTGCTCTTACAAATTTGATATTAAGAAAATGTATACGATCTTTATTTCTGTATTTCCATAATTTACTGAATCAAATTTATTTATTTATGTTATATGTAAACGATGTTTTTTATTTAGTCAAGTAAAAAATTCATCTGCTAACTTGGTGACTACTCAGGTGGATGGGGCGAAGGTTGAAGGTTGAAGGTTGAAGGCTGAAATCTGAAGACTGAAATCCCCTGACAGCCTTCCACCTTCAGTCTCTCTACTTAATAAATAAGGAGGCATTTTTTTGCATTATATCATAATCATTCTCGGTCAAACCTACCCCGCAAACAATTTTTTTTGCCATTTTTTCATCAATCAAATCTTCTGGCGCATGCGTATCAGTGTTGATGACAAGCTTTGCACCTGTTTTCCTGGCAAGCTTTGCAACATGTCCGTTTGTCAGAGAATGCCCCTTACGGGCTGATATCTCCAAAAAAATTCCTTTCTCCTTTGCTTTTAAAACTTCCTCCTCGCTTATCAGACCTGGATGCGCCAGAATATCAATATCTGCCTCTATCGCAGCATTATTAGTGCCTGGAGCAACTGGTTCGACAATTGTTTCTCCATGTACTATAATTATCTTTGCTCCGAGAGAGCGCGCCTTTTTTGCGGCATCTGAAATCAGGACTGGCGGTACATGTGTTATTTCTATCCCGGGAACAACCTTTATGCTTAAAACGCTATTTAGTTTCTCAGCTATGGCAACTATTCTTGGAAGTATAAAATCAATATTTGAAAAATCACCATGATCTGTCAATCCAATTCCTTTTAATCCGATAAATTCTGCTCTCCTAACAAGCTCGGAAGGTATTAAAACGCCATCACTGAAAACCGTATGTGTATGAAGATCTATCATACCTTATATCTCCCAAAATCTTCAGGCGAAAGCTTTTCAAGATAATCCGCCCACTTTTTTCCCTCTTCGGTATTATCAAGGGCTTCAGCATGGGTATCCGACATTTTCGACTTTTCAATAACATCATCATCAACATAAATTGGTGCATTATATCGAAGTGCCAAAGCAATTGCATCGCTGGGTCGTGCATCCATACTGAAATCCCCCTTTTCATAAATAAAATATATTCTCGCGTAGAAAGTGTTGTTTTTTAAATCACACACCTCCACTTTTTCAACGCTGATATCAATAAGGTCTGTAAAATTTTTAAAAAGATCGTGGGTCATGGGACGTTCAAACTTAATATCTTGAAGAGTTGAAGCAATAGAAGTAGCTTCAAGCAACCCTATCCATATAGGAATTGCCTGATCATCTTTATCAGACTTTAAAATAACGATCGGTGTGTTTGAAGCCGGATCAATTGTCAGTCCCGCTATGCTAACTTTAAGCAGCATAACTTTGTTCTCCTTTCAATGCTGGTTTTCCCAAAAGCGAATGCAAATATGCTTTCTCAATTTTCACGTTCACTATTTTTCCTTTTAATATTCTATCGCGTGGAATAGCAGCCTCACTCTGTATAAAGTTTACTACCTTGTTGGTTTCGGTACGCCCTGTCCACTGAACGCATTGATATTTACTTTGCGCATCATCGTTATCCACCTTCTTTTTACTTAAACCTTCAACAAGTACCAACTCATTTGATCCAACCAGAACCCTGTTCTTTCTGGCTGTAAAATATTCCTGCAAATTCAGCAGGGTTTGCAATCTGTCTTTCTTCTCCTGCTCTGTAATTTTGTCTGCAAAACGGGCTGCCGGTGCATTTGGTCTGTCAGAATACTTAAATGCAAAAAGACTATCAAATTCCACTTGTTTTATTAAATTCAAAGTTTCTTCAAAATCAGCTCTTGTTTCTCCTGGAAAGCCGACAATAATATCAGAACTAATGGCTATGTCTGGGCAATTATTGCGCAGTTTATCTATTTTTTCAAGATACAGCTCCCTGTTATATTTCCTGTTCATTCTTTTTAAAATTCTGTTTGATCCGGACTGAACAGGCAAATGTATATGGTTGCACAGCTTATCAAGGTCTTTGAAAGCGCTGATAAGATCATCTGACAGGTCTTTGGAATGAGAAGTAGTAAATCTGATTCTAAAAAGTCCGTCTATTTCATTTACCCGGGCCAAAAGTTGCGGGAATGAGTTCAGGTTTTCCTTTTTGCCATAACTGTTTACATTCTGACCAAGAAGAGTAACCTCTCGAACACCGGTTTTAACGAGACCTCTGACTTCGCTCACAATGCTTTCAGGGAATCTGCTTGTTTCTCTGCCCCTGACATATGGGACTACACAATAAGTGCAGAAATTGTCGCAGCCCCTCATAATTGTCACAAAGCTTGTAACTTTTGGATCAGATCTATCCAACGGCAATTCTATAACAGATCCAAACTCTTCTATGATTTCTGACATTTCAACATCGACGAGGCTGCATCTTTCTGATTCTATTCTTTCTATAAGATAAGGCAAACGTAATATAGCATGTGTTCCGAAAACCAAATCTACATGCGGCATACGTTCCATGATCTTATCGCCTTCCTGCTGAGCCACGCAACCACCAACACCTATAATCAAATCTGGTTTTCTTCTTTTAAGGCCTGCAAGACGTCCTAAAAAACTAAAAACTTTCTGTTCAGCCTTTTCCCTGATGGCACATGTATTAACAATTATAAGATCAGCAACTTCAAAAGACGAAGCTATCTTGTATCCCAAGGGAGCTAATATCTTTTCAATCTGTTCGGAGTCATAAACATTCATCTGACATCCGATGGTATTTATGTAAATATATTTTGTCTTCATTAGTTAGTGGCTGTACGAAAACTCAAAACACCTGAAATTATAGTCAGTTGGATGCTATTCTCTATTCTCAAATTGAAGCTTTTTAGCAGTTAGCTTTTAGCAATTAGCCTTTAGCTAAGAGCTAACTGCTAATGGCTAATAGCTTTTTCACACCCGTGAACGGCTACCTTTTTTATATCCTGAAGTTGTATCCTGACATTTCCGAAAGAAGATATACCATAGCAATTTTTGCCTTTATCTATCAGGATCTCAAGAGCTTTTCCGTCCTTTAAATTTACCTTGGCCTTAACATGATCATCCTGTAAAATAAATAAAATCGAGTCTATCTTGTCAAAATCAATTGATATCTCCGCCCTGCCCAATTTGCCGATAAAATAAGTCTGGCCTTCAAATGAAAACTTTTCAAGGTCCATCGAAACATCAGTCTGGTCAACAAGCGTAGCAGCATAGTTTTTTTCAGGCTCAGGGATATCAATAACATCTCTTTCTCCCATGTTCCCCATTCCAAATGCAAGAAGACAAATCAAAATAACAAGACCAAAATACCAGCCTTTTTTCATTATTAGTACCACCTTTATTTGATTAGGGTGCAGTTACTCTCATCTCCCGAGAAATGATAAATATTTCAGACAGGATAACAGGATTGACTTGATTTTATAAAAAAAAGAGTTAATGCGTATCCTGTATATCATAAATTCGTATCCTGAAAATGGCTTTTCATTTCAAACCTGTTCCAAATCTATAAACGGCCAAATGAGTATCGAATGTATAATAGCAAAGATGACAAACCTTGATACTGAACTATTATTTAAATCTAAAAAATAATTTTAATGAAGTGCTTTTCCAAAGCCTGATCGAATCGGTATGTAATTATATATTTTTACAGGATTTGGGCTCTGTTGATTAACAGGAAATAAAAAATCTTGTTTATCCTGTTATCCTGTCTAAAAATATAATCTGTTTGGGAGAGAAGAGTATATACACCCAATCGATTATCATACTTCTTCAATCATGATATGATGTTGAAGATCCTGTAAAATTATCTCAACATCATCTTCGCAGCCTGGAGCAATATGGAACATAACAATACCTAAATCGGAATCCACAGTAGTTAACATTGCAATTCCATCATATGCCTCAAAAATAAATTTTAGAAAACAGATTTCTTTTCGTTCAATTCGGTAATATTTTTTTATTGTTTCCAAAAATGGCTCTAATAAATAATCCAAAAAATTTAAGTAAGCGTTCACTGAACATTGAAATTAGAAGATAGAAATTGGAAATTTGGTCTTCATTCTTTTGTACCGTTCTTCCTAATTTCTACTTTCCGATTTCAAGTTTCAAGCCGTAAACACTTACTAAGCTAAATACCATCGTTTACTATTTTTTTTCAACAAAAAAGTCGAATCATACAATGAAACGTCAATGTAGATTCTAACTTCGTGCTTCTGATTTCGAATTTCTAACCAAAAAACAGGAGGTTTTGTAATAGTTGAGCTATTTTTTTTTGACAGGATAAACAGGATTGACATGATAATTTTTTCATTTCAGTTCTAACATTCATTTCATTAACTATAATATCAGCTACGAACTCTCCTACGATTTCATCGTCGTAGTAATCGGAACACCAGACCTGATCAGGCTCTGTAATCGTAAATTTCTTCAGGAGATATGGATACACCTTATATTCTCTGCGTGGCTTGCTTGTATTCGGTTTTGGAGCCACTGATTCAATACCCATTAAACGCATCAGTCGTTGAACACGTTTGCGGTTTACAGGAAAACCCTGGCGGTTCAAATAGTCTCTCATCTTTCGACTCCCATAAAAAGGATGCTTGAGAAATTCTTTGTCGATAATCCTCATTAATTCTAAATTCTCATTACTTTCAAAAGTTGAAACCCTGGGCTGGTAGTAATCTGCATTGTCCCATAAATGATAAAAGCAGATCAGATATTGAAGGCAGAGGCAGCAAATGCCTCTGCCTTTTCCTCTAAACGGGGTATTCACTTGATGCAAGCAAATTAAGTAACTTCTCAAAAAGTTCCGGTAGAAATAAAAAATGCAAAACAAATTCATTTTATTGTGCTATGAGCACAATGTATAAAAGAAATATTAAAGCCGCCAATAATTCCCGAAAATGAAAAATTTCCACTTGTTTTGCAGTTGTTGGCATTGATCGAGCAACAATCATCCATTGTTTAACATCAGCCTGGTAGGTTGGGTTTCGGAGAAAGGTATGGGTTAAGTGAAGATTGAAGGATTTATATGGCTTGCTGATATAGTTGACAAGATCGAATCCAAACACGGTGTAACAGTATCTGAGGTCGAAAGTCTTTTTACCAGTAAGCCCAGCCGTATAAAGGGTGAAAACGTTTATAGAGCTTTAGGTCAAGCCGGTTCGGGGAGATATCTTGCTGCGTTTTTTATCTATAAGATGACACGTGAGGCCTTGGTAATTTCGGCCCGCGCCATGACAGATAGGGAGAAAAAATACTATGCAAAAAGGAAAAAGTAAACTAACAAACGAGACGATTTGCCAGACGCGTTTCAATCTATTGCTGAAGCAGGTGCTTTCTGGGAGAGTCATGATTCTACTGACTACGAAGACATGATGGAAGACGTTAATTTTGAAGTAGACATTAAGCGTCGAGTCTATCTAGTGCCTGTCGCCGGGGGAATATTGGAGACTCTTCGAAAGAAGGCCAAGTCGCAGGGGGTATCGACTGAGACGTTGGTAAATGTATTACTCCAAGAACATGCAGGCTGATGCTGTTTTTTTAACAACTGTGGTGTCAGGAGAGCATGACAGGCGGGCATTAAGACAGACAAGCGGCCACCTTAATAATGATAGCGGCAGGCTAATATTCTGATTTTATCCTTTTTGACATCATAAACGAGTCGATGTTCCCGGTCGATACGTCTTGACCAGCAGCCAGACAATTCATGTTTTAAAGGCTACGGTTTTCCTGTACCTTCAAATGGGCTGCGTTGAATTTCCTTGATCAGTTTAACAATCCGAAGCGTTTTTTTGCGATCTTTTTCAATCCACCAGGCTAAATCTTCGAAGGCAGAATGGTCAAAACTCCAAGTTTTTTGCAGGCTTCGTCAAAAGGTATGCCCTCCCTGCGGTTTTTAGCTTCAAGCAATCGTCGTTTCATCGTTTCACTCTTGAAAAGGTATGCGATTTCTTTTTCTGATTGAATCTCCTTCCAGAGATCAATAGGCACAATGACCCCTGTTACATTTTTGTTTTCATCTGAGATATATTGAACCTGTTCCATAAGGGAACCTCCCTGTTTAAATACCCACTGTTTTATGCAACACTTTCAGCGATGTTTTCCTTTGTGACCAAATTAAGTATTTTTTCTTGGTGAGCATTGAAAAATGATTTTAAACAAAAATAACACAGTTGGACAAATTTTCAAGAACAAAACGCCCTTTGGGCGGATTAAATCGGAAACAGAGCTAATTGAATATGCTTATTCTTTTGATCTTGAATTGTCTTATTTTCTTTATCTTTCATATTCTCTTCAAAGGGGCCATCTCTTGAAAGATCGAATATCTCTCCATACTTAGCCCGACTTTCGCACTTTAAAAAAAACATACTAATATTCAATAGGTTATGGCTACAGGCACTACAGACATCCTTCAAGTTTTGTTTAGGCCAGGTTTTTTTTATTGGTAAATTTTTATAATCAATTCCTAATTTGTTATAAACGTCTATATGAACTGCCTCCGGTACTCCTGCTTTTCTTACATTGATGACAGTGCCTTTGGTCGTTGGCAATTGGATCGTTGAATAATTATGTGTGCTGACAAGTCGTCTTATTGTAGCCCATCTTGAATGTTCACCATTTTGACGCAATGTATGTTCAATTGAATGCAACAGATGATATGCAAGAATAGATATGAAAATAT
>Ga0255430_10009_pt1 | contig 36225 bp, 25 predicted proteins | sample ANMaggSeSYBR02G3_FD_182660 | JGI IMG/M metagenome (GOLD analysis project Ga0255430, IMG submission 182660) | Sediment cell enrichment communities from methane seep in Santa Monica Basin, California, United Staets - ANME aggregate JGI... | ecosystem: Environmental > Aquatic > Marine > Cold seeps >...
AATTGCTGATTATCTTTTGTTTCGAAAAGATATAGATATTTTTCTGTCTGGACATTTCGGTGAGATATGCACTCAAAACTGCTATCAAAAAAATATCAGCGCCTGTTGTTCACGTGAAGGCATTATTACTTTTTTTGCTGATGTGGTTATAAATGTTCTGGTTTCTCAAAAAAATGAGATTGAAGTACTGTTGAAAGTTCTTCAAAGACCGAATAATGGTTATAAATGCATTTATCTTGGGGAGAATGGTTGTCTGTGGCGGGTTAAGCCGATTGTCTGCGAAATGTTTCTCTGTGAGCCTGCAAGGAAAAAGGTGTTTATTGAAAAACCGTGGGTCCGGGATAAATGGGATGAATTTAATAAGCGTAAAAAAATGTTCACCTGGCCGGATCGTCCGGTTCTTTTTGATGTTCTTGAAAAATATTTTATGGATGCGGGATATTCTTCATCCCTTATGTATATGCACAACAGCCCCGGGCTGTTACGTGTGAAAAGAGGGCAGGAATTATAGGATTTAATAGCTTTTCGTTCGGACACTAAATAAACGGCACAAATTAATCAATATCATAACGATTGCAAGAGCTATTTTCGGTTCGATGTACGGTTGGGTTGGCATCCAGTAGAGGACATCCATGTGAGTATCTGTGGACAGAACTTGTTAGATAATCAGCACCAGGAGTTCGGGCAGAGCAATGGCACAAATTTTACAGAAGTAGAGCGCAGCGTTTACGGGAAAATCACATGGCAATTCTAAAAAGGAAACATATCTTGAAGGCGGCATGGATGCTTACATCTCAAAGCCTATCAAAAGGGAGCTCGTGTTTGAGAGTATTGAGAAGTGGGTTTTTCGCAAAGAGGGTTTATGAATTTAAAGTTTCAATTATCCATTTTACCTGAAGTGCAAATGGCAATGTGGCCGATTCTGGCAAAGGTGTCGAAACGTTTTGTATTGTATGGCGGCACGGCAATCGCTTTGCGCCTCGCTCATCGTGAGTCTGTCGATTTTGACTTTTTCACAAGTGATGACTTTAGTTCAGATGGATTGGTGCGCGAAATGGCTTTTTTGGCAACGTCAAGACGCTTGCAGGAAAGTCGTAATATATTGACCATATTAATGCAGATCAAGGGCTTTGATACATCGGTTAAGTTGAGTTTCTTTGGCGGCCTGAAGCTTGGACAAATCAATCCGCCGGATAAAGCAGATAATGGTGTTTTCGTGGCTTCTTTGCCGGATTTGTTGGGCATGAAGTGCGCCACCGTATGTCAGCGTGCAGAAGCCAAAGACTATATTGACATTCATGCAATTATTAACAATTCTGATCTAACCTTGGAGTATGGTATCGGCGCAGCGCGGGCGATTTACGGCCGGCAATACAACGCAATCCTGACTTTGAAGTCTTTATCCTACTTTCAGGATGGGAATGTTATGACATTATCTGATAAAATTAAACACGATTTGACCGATATGGTGAAAGATTGCAATCTCTCCAATGTGCCAGAAATAGTACCTGTAGCAGTTATCGGAAAAATATCGCATTAGATAGATCGGCTGCCAAAGTAAGGCGGGACATCTGCTTTGGTGGATTCGTCGAAAACTGTAAAATGTAAACCGATAACTGTGAACTGCTACGATAGATCATTGTTATAATGAATGACGAACTTAAACAAATAGCCCGACGCATAAACTGGTTTGAGCCACCGGAAAAAGTGGTCCGTGATGTTGACCGTTTTCTTGTGTACTTCATGCAATATTGCCTGGATACTGACATTCCAGTTGTGCGCCGATATTTTACCGACCAGCAGTTCCGTCATGCCTTGAATAATCGACCGCCAGGCATTCTTGATGACCGATCAGCAGCTTATTGGGATTTGGTGTTGCCGAAAGATATATGATATCCCCATTATGTGGGATGGTTCCCTGTTTTGTTGGGACCACCACATTTTGTGGCCGTTGATTTATTCCAGACAGTATCACAGTATCTGCACATAATTCGCTGTTTTTGCGGAGACAATAATGATCAATCTTGGCACAATTTCCTGTCACCGCTGATCAATACTGGACCCAGGTACAGCGATTGAGAGTGAACCCATCTCTGTCAGCGTGAAAAGACCCACCTATTAAATTTACTTCCCTTTTACTTCTCTCTATTTTTACAATACCGTTCGGCACAATACTTGCTCTCATTCCAGAGCAATAGCTCTCGCTATACCTCGGAAGGTTAGGAACGTGGACGAAATAACTTCCCCAACTGGCCATTAGATACAACGTCTGAATAGAATATTGACTAAAAAATAAAAAAACAAGCTTTCTGAAAAAAGCTATAGACATATTGGTTACAATATATTTTAATAGCGAATATTACTTTATCAAGAAAGGAATTTTCGCTATGTCTTGTGACTCGAATAAATGTCAGGTTAAAAAGGAACAAACAAATAGATTTTTTTCATATGATCGTTCAATAGAACAAAAACTAATCATATTATACACACTTTACTCAGAAAAGGATAGAAGACTTTATGCAGCGGCTGAAGCCTTAAAATTAGGTTATGGCGGTATCAGTTATATTTCGAGAGTTCTGGGCTGTGATAAAAAGACAATATTACGAGGAATATTGGAGCTTAGCCATCCTGAATCAATTGAAAAAGATAGGATTAGAACAAAGGGCGGTGGAAGAAAAACGAGTTTAGAAAGTATGCCTGACATTGATGTAAACTTTTTGGAAGTGATATTTTTTTATACGGCTGGTGATCCAATGGATGAAAAGGTTAGATGGACACATTTGACCCATCAGCAAATTTCCGACAAGCTCAAAGAAAAAGGAATTGATGTAAGCAGAAAAATAGTCAAGCAGCTTTTCAAAAAGCATGGCTATGTGAAGCGTAAAGCCCAAAAGGTGATTGGTATAGGAACCTGTAAATACCGCAACGAGCAGTTCGAGATTATCGCAAGGTTGAGAGCTGAGTATCAGGCTGCCGGCAATCCAATAATAAGCGTTGATACAAAAAAGAAGGAGTTGTTGGGAAATTTATACCGTGATGGAACTGTTTACACAACAGAGGTTCAAAAGGTGTTTGACCATGATTTTCCTCACCTTGCTGATGGAATTGTTATTCCTCACGGGATTTATGATGTTATAAGGAATACAGCCTATGTAAACATTGGCACCAGTAAAGATACCGGTGAGTTTGCATGTGATTCAATAAGGCAGTGGTGGTATAACGAAGGACAACATTGCTATCCTGATGCCGGTTCCATTTTACTGCTTTGTGATTCCGGAGGAAGCAATTCATATCGTCATTATCTTTTTAAAGCGGATATACAAAAGCTCGCTGATGAGATTGGAATAGAAATCAGAATTGCTCATTATCCATCATACGCATCAAAATGGAATCCAATAGAACATAGATTGTTTTGCCATATTACCAGAGCATTAAAGGGTGTTATTTTTAAAAGTCATGAACTTGTCAAAGACTTGATAGAGACCACAACCACAAAAACAGGCTTAACTGTTGCAGCGAATATTATTAAAAATGTTTATCAAACAGGAAGAAAAGTTGCTGCTAATTTTAAAGAAACAATGCGAATAGTCTTTGATGAGGAGTTGGGAAAATGGAACTATAGGGCAATTCCACTAAAAGTTTGATTCAGAAAATATTAAACATTGAGCTCTATCCGAAGCAATACAGGAGAAGTTTGCCTTAAAATCACGATTTTTCGCATTTTTTGATATTTTGATGAAAACAATTCCAAAATTTTGAATAAAGGTTCTGTCTCTCAAAAGAGACTCGTAAATAAAGACAATTTTTTAGATGAGTTGGGGAAGTTATTTCGTCCCCGTTCCTTATCCTGTAGCAATCGACGGGACCCAAAAGTTTGTTCGCAACTGCCGGACGCACATGGATGTTTCTGCAAGGGGAGGTAAACTTTGATGAATGCAATAAGGGTAATGAAAACGTTTTTTTCTATATTGGTACTTTTGTCGGTCAATGTTTCTCTTTTTGCTGAAGAGAACAATAAGACTTTGAGAGCAAACGATCTTTTTCAGATGAGTTTAGAAGAATTGATGAATGTAGAAGTTATTTCCGCTACAGGGACGAAGCAAAGTATAAAAGACGCGCCGTCCATGATGACGGTAATTAATGCTAAACAGATAAGGGAACGAGGGTATCAGTCAATTGCGGAAGCCGTCAGGACCGTGCCGGGTTTGTCATTATGGGTTGACAACCTTATTTCGAGCATCAGCATACGGGGATCAAACAGCTTTCAGGGATGGAACCAAAACCTTAAGATCATGATAGACGGACAGCCGGTCTCATTCAGGGTAGCAAACTGGAATTTTATTGATGAGGAAATGATTCCAATTCAATGTGTAAAGAGAATTGAGATTATCAAGGGTCCGGCCTCTGTTTTATACGGTGCGAATGCTTATCTTGGCGCCATAAACATTATTACCTTTGACGGGGCGGAATTTGATTCCTTTGAATTGACAGGGGTCGGTGGAAGCTTAGATACGTATGGAGGATCAGTTGTAGCCGGCAAAAAGATAGGTGGCATTGATTTTATGGCAGCTTTCTCGGCTAAACATTCAGACAGATCAGGATTATCACTTCCCGGACCGGTTCCGACACAATATGAAAACAGAGAAAGTGACAACGATCTTTCCAGGCCCAAAAGTTTTTACGGCAAGATATCATATAAAGGCCTTACGATTTCTTCCAATTATCAACAATTGAACCGTTATGGCGAATTCACTGATTGGAGTACCCTGACACACGACAATCTGGTCTATGTTGACAATTGGTTTGCTAAAGCAGAATACAAAAAATCTCTATTGGATGACAAACTGGAAGGAAGTGCGTCAGTGGCATATGGTGAAGGAAAGCCGAATAAAAAGGAAGAGCTGGGTATTGGCCAAAACAGTTACATAAGGAGAGATATCGGGGCACGGTTTATCGATTTTGCTCTTAAATCCTCTTATAAGTTCAATGAGAAGAATTTTCTGGGTCTTGGAATAGATTATACAACGGAAGACCAACAGTTACAAAATAATTATCTAATAAACAGAGAAACAGGGGAGGAGATTCTTGTGGGTGCGTCACAGCCCCAACCAAAAAAGAATTTTGACAATTTTGGGGTTTTTACCCAAGCCGTTTATTACCTGACTCCTGAGATAGGACTGACAGGCGGACTGCGATTTGACTTTCATAATCGTTACGACAACAGCGCGTCTTGCAGAATAGGGATAACCAACCATATTTCGGACAAGTTATATTTAAAAGTCCTCTACGGTACCTCTTTTAAGCCTCCTACTCAGAGGCAATTGTACGACCCTTACTATAAAGAAGGCGACACCAGGGGAAATGAAGATTTATCCCCTCAGTATGCTCGTACCCTTGAAACTCTGTTGGGCTTTAAGCTGAATGAAAATCTTCAGGGTAAACTCGGGGGATTTTACACCCGAATCAAGGACGGAATAGAACTATATCCCATTGCTGATTCCGGCGTAGGTGGTAATACCTATTATAACAGGGCAAACGTGACATCGTTTGGTTTTGAAGGAGAATTAAATGCACAGGTTGGTTCGGATTTGAGCGGATACATAAATTTTTCTTATCAAAACAGCAAGTATGATGAAACCAACGAAGACACTACACTTGTGCCCCAACTAACAGCGAATATGGGGTTGAATTATGTTTTTATGAAACATCTAAATATTAATCTTGAGAACATTTTTGTCGGCAGACGCATTTCTCCAAAGAAAAGGTTGGCCAGTGACTACAGTGACCCAAGCTATAAAGTTGACGAAAATTATAAAGTCCCCTCCTATTTACTCGTGAATCTGACGCTTTCCACAAAACAGATCAAGATATTTGAGAAAGAAACCTTTTTCAGCGTAAGTGTTCGTGACCTGTTCAATGAAAAATATGTGGACCCGGGGCCACCTGATGATGATTGTGGTTATGATATTCCGCATCATGGAAGAACATTTTTGATAACGATTTCCCAAAATTTTTAGATGAAAATTACAAAACATAATATATTCACCGCGGTCAGGAAATATTGCAGGATACCAGCGTTTTCACAATGCCCCCGTGTAATCAGGTATATCTTTCTTGTTATTGCTGTTTTCCACCTGTTTCTCCCATTCGGCACATTTGCTCAAAATATGGATGCATATACCATGAAAGCCATTTTTCTCGAGCGCTTCACGCGGTTTGTTGAATGGCCGCCCGAAGCGGCAATCAATGATAAATTACAGCCTTTTATAATTGCTGTTATCGGCAAAAACCCATTCGGCACGAAGCTCGATACAATCTATTCAACCCGGAAAATCCGGGACAAGAAAGTAAAAATCATCTACATCTCAAATGTGAATGAGATTGCGGGCTGCCATCTCTTATTTGTCTCAAAATCAGAAAAAAATGAACTTCACAAAATTATATCGCTTACACGAGACAAACCTGTACTCACCATTGGTGACGCAAAAGGTTTTGCGGAAAAAGGAGGTCTCATGAATTTTTACACCCATGATAATCTAATCCGATTTGAGGTTAATGAAAAGGCGGTACGAGAATCGGGACTATGCATGAGTTATCTTTTGCTGAAAGCAGCAAGAATCGTGAAACCGGGCGAGGTCTGCCAATGAGAATCCTGCAAAATCTATCCATTAGAACCAAACTGATCGGCATTATGCTTTTTGTGTTATTGGCGGGCATGGTACCTGGATTCAGCTTCATTATCTTAAACGATATTAAGGAGTTGAAGGAAGATATGGTGCACAACACAACTATGAGCGCCAGGCTGACAGGCGAATATTGTGTGACACCCCTGGCTTTTGAAGATACAGGTGGCGCAGAAGAGATTCTAAAAAAGCTTCAGACCATACCTAATATTGTGAGTGGCTGTATTCATGATAACAGGGGAGTTTTATTTGCTGCTTATAAGAGATCAGGCAGCGCCAACATGCAGCTTTTGCCGCATGTGCCACTTCAAGAGATTTCAAGGGGATTTAAAGATGGCTATTTACATGTAATAGAGCCAATAATCTATAATGACCGGGAATATGGAACAATTTACTTACGCGCCTCCACCAGTCTGCTGGATGACAAGATCAATAACTACTTGTTCACAATGCTGTCACTGATGGCCGGGATGATTTTCTTTTCCTGTTTTCTCGCTATCAGGCTTCAGAAAGTATTGTCCGACCCGATCCTGAAGCTGGCCGACATCACAAAGAAGATCTCGCACGATGGAGAATATTCAATTCGTCTTGAAAAGACCGGATCCGATGAAATCGGTGTTTTGTACGATGGTTTTAATGAAATGCTGGACCGGATTCATATCCGGGAAAAAGAAAGGGACAAAGCAGAGGAAGGGCTGCGGGAAAGTGCGGATGCGCTAAAACAAGCCAATAAACAGATCAAGGAGGCGAACCGCCGGTTAGAACATGCCGTGGAACATGCTAATCAATTGGCCATTTCCGCCCGCGACGCTAACCAGGCCAAGAGCGAGTTTCTCGCCAACATGAGCCACGAGATCCGGACACCCATGAACGGGGTGATCGGCATGACCGGGCTCTTGTTGGAGACTGAGTTGACCGCTGAACAGCACGAGTATGCCGAAATCGTTCACAACAGCAGTGACGCCCTTCTCGGAGTGATCAACCAGATTCTTGATTTTTCGAAGATAGAGGCGGGAAAACTCGACCTTGAGATACTCGATTTTGACCTGAGAACAACTCTCGAAGACACGACTGACGCATTGGCAATCACAGCCAATAAGGGGCTTGAACTCGCCTGTGTGATTGACCACGACCTTCCGGCCCTTGTTCGTGGCGACCCCGGCCGGTTGCGCCAGATCCTGGTAAATCTTTCAGGCAATGCCATCAAGTTTACCAAACAGGGCGAAGTGGTGATCCGCGCCGGTATGCAGGAAGAAGACAACACGCATGTGACAGTGCGCTTCTCTGTTTCAGATACCGGCATCGGGATTCCCCCAGACCGGATGAATGTGTTGTTTAAGGCGTTTTCACAGGTGAATGCCTCCACAACACGCAAGTACGGCGGAACAGGGTTAGGTCTGGCCATCTCAAAGCAGCTTGCCGGGATGATGGGCGGCCAAATCGGTGTGGAGAGCAAAGAGGGAAAGGGGACAACATTCTGGTTCACGGCGGTCTTTGAGAAGCAGTTGGAAGGACGTGAAGCCGAATGCGTGGTTCCCGGAAAAATAGATATAGAGGACAAACATATCCTGATAGTGGATGACAATGCCACAGACCGGCAAGTATTAAGAGAGCAGTTGAAGTTGTGCGGATGCGCATTTGATGAGGCATCAAACGGCTCAGAGGCTTTGGATAAGCTCCGCCGGGCGGCATCGGCTGGAAACCCCTTTCACATCGCCATAGTTGATATGCAGATGTCGGAAATGGATGGAGAGACTCTTGGACACAAGATCAAGGAAGATCCTGATCTTAAAAGTACCATTCTGATCATGCTCACCTCCATTGGTCAACGTGGCGATGCCAAAAGGGCAAAGGAGATCGGCTTTGCCGCCTACCTTACCAAACCGGTCAAACGCTCGCAGCTTTATGAGTGCCTCAGAGCAGCCGTTGGTTTGCCGACAGACGTTGCGGCCAAGGTTCCGAGGCCAATTGTTACAAAACACACTATTTCAGAGGACCGGAAACACAAGGTGCGAATTCTCCTCGCCGAAGACAACATAGTCAACCAGAAAGTGGCCCTGGCGCTCTTAAAGAAGCTCGGCTACCACGCCGATGCCGTGGCCAATGGTAAAGAGGCGGTCAATGCCCTTGAGATGATTCCTTACGACCTTGTGTTTATGGACGTGCAAATGCCGGTGATGGACGGTCTGGAAGCAACAAGAGAAATCAGGAAAAGAGAAGAAGAGCTCAAGGCTGAAAGCTTAAAGTTTAAAGCTGAAAGCTCAAAGCTCAAAGCAAAAGACGCAGCTTCTTCCGACAAGCTTTCAGCTTTGAGCTTTCAGCATTCAGCTCGATTGAAACGTGTTCCGATCATGGCCATGACCGCACACGCTATGGCGGGACACAGGCAAGAGTGTATTGACGCGGGAATGGACGAGTACGTGTCCAAGCCGGTCAACCCCGAGGAGCTAATTGAGGTTATTGAAAAGCAGATCTCGGGTTCTGCCGAACCTGTCAATCCCGCCGCAACTATTGAGACGCAATCCCTTGAAGAGGATGTCTTTGACAGGTCAGCCCTGCTGGAACGAGTGGGCGGGGACAAAGATCTATTGAACGAGATTATCGCTATGTTCATAGAAGATATTCCTGTCCAGTTGGAAGAGCTGAAGCAAGGGATCAGGGAGAATGACGCCGCAGTCATACGAGGTCAAGGACACAAAATCAAGGGGGCATCAGCCACCGTCGGAGCCGAAGCCATGCGACAGGCAGCCTATGAGATAGAACTGGCAGGAACACACGGCAAGCTCGACAGTGTTTCTGGTCTTGTCGCAAACCTTGAACAGGAGTTTGAAAGGCTGAAGGAAGTGGTGAATGGTTAGCAGTTAGCCGTTAGCAGTTAGCTGTTAGCTTTGAAAAATCAAGGTATTACGTTCATTAGACATTGCACCCAATGGGTAAAAGTTTGCAACCTGTGCGGTTAGCCGTTAGCATTGAAAAGGGGTGGAAATGAGAGATTTTAGAGAACTTAATCAACAGGTCAATGAGGTAAAGAGGATGTTAAACAGTTTTATCCAACAGCTAACAGCTAACAAATCTTTTTAAGAGGGAGGATTCTCTATGAGCAGGATGTACAGAAACTTTAAACCATTTTTGACCATTTGGGCATTTTTCTTTTTGTTCATTCCGATCTCGATCCATGCCCAATCCGATCTCTCGTCAGGGGAGAAAACCCTGGCCCGGGAAATGGCTGAATTATCGAAATTGACTTTTGAGGACCTGATGAACCTCGAAATCACCTCGGTGTCCAAAAAGGCACAAAAAGTGTCAGAGGCCGCTGCAGCCATCTTTGTTATTACCAGCGAGGACATCCGGCGCTCCGGCGTCACAAGTATTCCTGAAGCGTTGCGCATGGTGCCTGGGCTCCAGGTGGCGAGGATCGATGCGAGTAAATGGGCCATCACTTCCCGCGGCTTTAACGACCGTTTTGCCAACAAGCTGTTGGTCCTTATTGATGGCCGCAGTGTTTACACGCCATTGTACTCAGGAGTGTTTTGGGACCTTCAAGACACCCTGTTGGAAGACGTGGAACGTATTGAGGTAATCCGCGGGCCTGGGGCCACGCTCTGGGGAGCCAATGCGGTCAACGGGATAATCAACATCATCACCAAACAGGCAAAGGAGACTCAGGGAGGCCTGGTGACTGCCGGCACTGGAACCGAGGAAAGAGGTTTTGGCAGTGTTCGCTACGGTTCAAAGCTGAATGACGATACCTGCTACCGTGTTTACGCCAAATACTTCGACCGGGATATTGGCGTTGACGGAGTTGATAATTGGCATGTTGTGCGTGGAGGATTTCGCGTAGACTGGGAGCCTGCAAATGGCAACTCGCTGACCTTGCAGGGAGACATCTACGACGACAAGATAGGCGATAGGATATCAGTGGCTTCCCTGGATGATCCCTACACCCAGACTCTTGACGGGGACAGGGAAAGCAGTGGATTCAACCTGCTGACTCGATGGAAGCACGTTATATCCGACACTTCCGATATGACGCTGCAGCTTTACTACGACCGGACCAAGCAGAATACCATTATACTTGATGAGATCCGTGATACCTTTGACATTGATTTCCAGCACCGGTTCTTGTTGAGTAAGCGGCAGGAGCTTATATGGGGGCTCGGCTACCGTTTTACTTGCGATGACATCAATAATACCTTCTCCATGTCGCTTTATCCGGACAGCCGTGATGACAATCTTTTCAGCGTATTTGTGCAGGATGAGATCATACTCGTTGATGACCGGCTGCACCTGACGCTGGGATCCAAGTTCGAGCACAATGACTACACCGGATTTGAGATTCAGCCCAATGCCAGGCTGATGTGGACACCCCACAGTCGACATTCAATCTGGACGGCGGTATCACGCGCGGTCAGGACGCCTTCTCGTGCCGAGGTCGATCTTCGGCGCAATATCCAGGTGTTCCCTCTCGGCTCCTCGCTTGCTGTAGGCTCGTTCATTAGCACCCGGGACTTTGATTCCGAGGAGCTTATTGCTTACGAACTCGGATATCGCGTTCAGCCCATGGATCGGCTTTCTCTGGATATCGCAGCGTTTTTCAACGACTACGACAACCTGCGCACTCGGGAGCCGGGTGAGCCATTCTATGAGACATCGCCTTCACCACCGCATCTCGTCATCCCTTATACGTCAGATAATAAGATGGAAGGGGAGACATACGGAGTGGAACTGGCCGCAAATTGGCAGGCATTGGACTGGTGGCGACTGCAGGCCGCATACACATACCTGCAGATACAGTTGCACCTGGCCGGGGATAGCGAATGCATATTGGCGGAAAAGATAGAAGGGGAAAGCCCGCACCATCAGATTTCTTTCCGGTCTTCCATGGAACTATTCAGGGATCTGGAGTTTGATTTGTGGGTTCGTTATGCAGACAACCTTCCAAGCCAGGATGTAGGGAGTTATATTACTCTTGACGCCCGCCTGGGTTGGAGGCCGCACAAGGACATTGAACTGTCTGTCGTGGGCCAAAATCTGTTAGATAGCGACCATCCGGAATTTTGGCCTGAGCTTCTCGCTACTTCTCTCACCGAGGTTGAACGCAGCGTTTACGGGAAAATTACATGGAGCTTTTAATGGACCGTTACCTCAGGCTGCTCTCCATAACAGTAGTGTTTGTGGCAGTGATCCTTGCACCAAACGTGCAAGCAAAAGATCACTTGTCCCGCGAGCATCTGATCAAGGCGGCATTCCTCTATCGCATTGCCAAATTCGTTGAATGGCCTGCTGAAGCATTCGCAGAGACCCATGCTCTAACTATAGGTATTCTCGGCGAGGAACCGTTGGACGAGGCTCTGAATGCGATCAAAGACAAAAGCGTGAAAGGAAGGGAAGTGGTGATCAAGCGATTTGCACGAATTGAGGATTTGCAAAAATGCCATATCCTCTTCATCAGTACGTCAAAAAGAAAATATCTGCCACAGATCTTTGATGCCCTGAAGGGTTTGCATGTGTTAACGGTTGGCGAAATGAAAAACTTTGTCGAGGTTGGGGGAATTATTAATTTCGTCACCGCAAAGAAGAAGATCTATATGGAAATAAATATTGACACAGCCCAAAAGGCCGGACTGAAAATAAGCTCCATGCTCCTCGGCGTGAGCAAGATCATCAGAAATAATTGACATCCTTACACTTTGTTGATCTTGTATTTTGGCAGTGAGCCTGGTTGAATAGGCCTGAACAGGAAACTATTATATATTACTCTTGACATCTCCAAAAAACTATGAAAAATGGAGATATGTACTCCAGAATACTAAAAGTGCCTCAAGATAAAAGTTTTTTTCTTTTTGGTCCCCGGGCCACAGGAAAGACAACTTGGCTCCAAACGGTCTTTACTGATGGAATTAAAATTGACCTGCTGGAATCTGAATTGTACAGCTCGTTACTTGCATCTCCCGGCAGACTTGCAGAATTAATTCCGGACCACTTTGATGACTGGATTATAATTGATGAAGTTCAACGGATTCCTGAATTATTGAACGAAGTTCATAGGCTTATCGAACACATGAGCTTAAAGTTTGTTCTAACCGGCTCCAGTGCCAGAAAATTACGAACTAAAGGGGTCAATCTGCTTGCCGGCAGAGCCCTGACCCGTTTTATGCATCCCTTAACAGCCAGGGAACTTGGCAAAGATTTTTCTTTAACGAAATCACTGCTGGTTGGTAATCTGCCTTCAGTATATTCAGAAACTGATCCTGCTGATTACCTGGCAGGGTATGTTCGCACCTATCTCCGCGAAGAAGTACAACAGGAAGGCTTAACAAGAAACCTGCAGGCGTTTGCCAGATTTCTCGAAGCTGCCAGCTTTTCTCAGGCCTCGGCTCTCAATATTTCCGAAGTAGCACGGGAGTGCAATGTGAATCGGAAGCTTGCCGAGGAATACTTTTATATCCTGGAAGATCTTCTTTTGGCTCATAGGTTGCCGGTGTTTACTAAACGCGCCAAAAGACGAATGGCGGTCCATCCCAAATTTTACCTGTTTGATGTGGGAGTTTACAGAGCAATACGTCCCAAAGGGCCCCTGGATCGTCCCGAGGAAATTGAAGGAGTTGCCCTTGAAACATTATTGTTTCAAGAATTACGAGCAGTTAACGATTTGTACAGACTGGGATATACTCTTTATTATTGGCGCACTGCCAATGGCAGGGAAGTTGATTTTGTCATTTATGGTGAAAAAGGGTTCATTGCCATAGAGGTCAAGCGAGCCGCTAAAATTCGCAATCAGGATTTTAAAGGACTGAAGGCATTCTCAAGGGAGTATCCTGAAGCTGCCATGTATATGTTTTATGGTGGCGACAAAAAGCTATTTGTTAATAATATTAAACTGATACCAATAGCTGAAGCAATCACAATGTTGCCGGATCTTCTTGCTGGTGGCGGGTAGAAAAGATATTTTGATTTCATGGTCGGCCCGAGCCTGGAGGTTGTGATTGCCTGAGACCCTGCTCTTGAGACCACTCGGGACATAATTCATGCCGTGCGGAGAAGGAAAGTCGTATTGACCATATACTATCATTTTAATGAGTGACTATTGATGGTACGCCTTTGGCGTGCTAATTGATAAGGAACGGGGTTGACACCAAAATCTAACCGCACGGGTCAGATCTTTTTAAAGGGGGGAGGATTCTCTATGAGCAAAATGTACAGAAGTTTTAAACCATTTCTGACCATTTGGGCATTTTTCTTTTTGTTCGTTCCAATCTTGGGCCATGCCCAATCCGAACTCTCGTCAAGTGAGAAAACCCTGGCCCAGGAAATGGCTGAATTATCGAAGTTGACTTTTGATGACCTGATGAACCTCGAAATCACCTCCGTCTCCAAAAAGGCACAGAAGGTGTCAGAGGCCGCTGCAGCTATCTTTGTTATTACCAATGAGGACATCCGGCGCTCCGGCGTCACAAGCATTCCTGAAGCGCTGCGCATGGTGCCGGGGCTCCAGGTGGCGAGGATCGATGCGAACAAATGGGCCATTACTTCCCGCGGCTTTAACGATCGCTATGCAAACAAGCTGTTGGTCCTCATGGATGGTCGCAGTGTTTATACACCACTATATTCCGGTGTGTACTGGGACATACAGGATACCCTGCTGGAAGACATAGAACGTATTGAAGTGATCCGTGGACCAGGGGCTACACTGTGGGGTGCAAATGCGGTCAACGGGGTTATCAATATCATTACCAAACGGGCAAAGGAGACTCAGGGAGTTCTGGTAACCGCGGGTACTGGAACAGAGGAAAGAGGATTTGGGGGTGTTCGCTATGGAGCAAAGATAGGTGACGACACCTACTATCGAATCTACGCAAAGGGTTTTGACCGTGACAATTCCGTTTTTGCGTCCGGCAAAGAGGCGGATGATAGCTGGCAAGCACTTCGCTCAGGGTTCCGCCTCGAGTATAAGGCATCAGATCGTGACTCCATGACATTGCAGGGAGATATCTATGAAGGCGATGCCGGCCAGACACTGACGAGTACTGACCGGGCATCGTTGTCAATGCAGACTTTTGAAGACACAATTGATGTGGGCGGAGGCAATGTGCTGGCTCGTTGGGACCACATTTTTTCAGACACCTCTGATATGGCACTTCAACTGTACTATGACCGGACTGAACGAGAGGACGCTGTACTCAAGGAGATCCGCGATACCTTTGATATCGACTTTCAGAACAGCTTCAAAATGGGTGACAGGCACGAGATCGTCTGGGGGGTTGGCTACCGTTTTACCCAGGATAAGATCCGTAACAGCTTTACTACCTCCTTTGACCCGGACAGCCGTGGCGATAATCTCTTCAGCGCCTTTGTGCAGGATGAAATCACTCTTATCGAAGACCGGCTTAGAATGGTGTGCGGATCCAAGTTCGAGCACAACGATTACACCGGGTTCGAGTACCAGCCCAGCGTACGGTTTCTCTGGACGCCAAAGGAGGATCACAGGGTATGGACAGCCATATCGCGGGCGGTCAGGACACCCTCTCGCGCCAATGAAGACATGCGCCTCAATTACGTGATATATTCCGTGCCCTTTCCACCGCCTCCCACAACATACGTTATGTCATTCTCCGGCGATCGGGATTTTGAATCAGAAGAGCTCGTTGCATATGAGTTCGGATACCGTTTCCTGCCCACAGACCATTTTTCCATAGACATTGCTGTTTTCTACAATGTATACGACAATCTCCAAACAAATGAAAGTAAAGATCGCTTTTCTGAGAACGGTTACCTGGTGATTCCCTCTCAAGTGGAGAACAGGATGGATGGCGAGACTTACGGCGTGGAGGTGACAACGAACTGTGACATAACGGATCGTTGGAATCTTACCGCCAGTTACAGCTATCTTCAAATCCAGTTACACCTTGACGCATCGAGCAGGAGCACCACAGAGGATAGGTAAGAAGACAGCAGTCCACACAATCAGCTTTGCCTCAAGTCAGAACTGAACCTGCCATACAATCTGGAATTTGACCAATTACTGTATTACGTCGACAATCTTTCATTTCAGAATACCAAGAACTATTTTCGGTTCGACGTACGGTTGGGTTGGCATCCAGTAGAGGACATCCATGTGAGTATCTGTGGACAGAACTTGTTAGATAATCAGCACCAGGAGTTCGGGCAGAGCAGTGGCGCAAATTTTACAGAAGTAGAGCGTAGCGTTTACGGAAAAATCACATGGAACTTTTAATGAACCGTTACCTCAGGCTGCTCGCCATAACAATAGTATTTGTTGTGGCTAGCCTTGCACCGAACGTGCAGGCAAAAGATCACATGTCCCGCGAGCATCTGATCAAGGCGGCATTCCTATATCGCATTGCCAAATTCGTTGAATGGCCTGCTGAATCATTCGCAGAGACCCACGCTCCTCTAACTATAGGTATTCTCGGCGAGGAACCGTTGGACGTGGCTCTGAATGCGATCAAAGACAAAAGCGTGAAAGGAAGGGAAGTGGTGATCAAGCGATTCGCACAAATTGAGGATTTTCAAAGGTGCCATATTCTCTTCATCAGTGCGTCAAAAAGAAAATATCTGCCACAGATCTTTGATGCCCTGAAGGGTTTGCATGTGTTAACGGTTGGCGAAATGAAAAACTTTGTCGAAGGTGGGGGAATTATGAATTTCGTCACCGTAAATAAAAAGATCGGGATGGAAATAAATATTGATACAGCCAAAAAGGCCGGACTGAAAATAAGCTCCATGCTCCTCGGCGTGAGCAAGATCATCAGGGACAATTCTATAAAAGGAGAGGACTAATGCGCAGCTTTCGTGACATCTCAATCAGGCGCAAGCTTACCGCAATGATGATGCTGACAAGCCTTATTGTGTTGCTGCTCGCTGTGGTATCGTTTGGCACAAACGATTTGGTGACGTTCCGGCGGGCAATGATAAAAAACCTGTCGATGTTGGCAGAAGTCATCGGATCCAACAGCATAGGAGCGCTCTCTTTCGATGATAGGAAATTTGCCAAAAATGTTCTCGCGGCATTAGATGCCAATCCCCACGTCGTCTTCGCTTGCATTTACAACAAGGAAGGTGATTTGTTTGCCAAATACATCACAGGTAAAGTGAACAAAGACCTCTCGTCGCCTCAACGCGAAGATTACCACGAGGTAGAACCAGCCAAAGTGACAGGTCATGGCCACTATTTCCGGAAGGACTACCTCGAAGTGTTCAATCGTATCGTTCTTGATGGCGAAACCATTGGCACGATTTTCATACGGTCTGATTTGCAAGCGTTCTATTCGCGTTTGATGTTGTACCTCAGCGTTGGAGGCATCGTCATGCTGGTATCCGTATTTGTGGCCTACCTGCTCTCGACAGGATTCCAGCGTTCAATCTCTACACCCATATTGCACCTTGCTCAGAGGATGAAACTCGTTACAGAGGAGAAAAATTACGCGATCAGGGCGGAAAAAAAGACTCGTGACGAAGTGGGGAGCCTTATTGACGGGTTCAATCAGATGTTGGCAACAATCCAGGTGCGCGACCAGGAACTCGAAAAATACCGTGAGCACCTTGAGGAGCAGGTGGCCATGCGTACCGCCGAACTTTCAAAGGCCAACCTGGAACTGGAGCAGGCATTTGCCGAATTGCAGAAGGCCAAGTCTGATACCGAAGATCTGAATCTGAAACTGATGGACAACAACAAAAAGCTTGAAGAAGCCATCGGCAAAGCCAAAGAGGCGGCCATGCAAGCGGAGATAGCAAACAAGGCCAAGAGCGAATTCTTGGCCAACATGAGCCACGAGATTCGTACGCCCATGAACGGGATGATCGGTTATACGGACATACTGCTGGATACTGATCTGAATACTGAGCAAATCGATTATGCCGAGACTATTAAACAAAGCGGCGAAGGGCTCCTTATACTGCTCAACGATATACTCGATTTTTCCAAGATCGAAGCAGGTCAATTAGAGTTTGAAAACATTGAATTCGACCCGGAACTCACAGCCTATGAGGTTTGTGAAGTGATTCGCCCCAAGTTGGCAAAGACCCCCATCGAGATGCTCTACCGTATTGGCGATAAAGTCCCCGCTTATGTAAGGGGAGATCCGGCGCGGTTTCGGCAGGTGTTGTTGAACCTCATGGGAAATGCTACCAAGTTTACTGAATTCGGTGAGATAGAGCTGTCCCTTGATATTGGGCAGGAGCAGGACAATCGGATAGAGATTTGCGCCGGTGTGCGGGATACGGGGATCGGTATTCCAAAAGATAAATTGGGCGCTATATTTGAAGCCTTTCAACAGGTCGATGGTTCCACGACCAGAAAGTATGGCGGCACCGGTCTGGGACTTTCTATATGCAAGAGAATTGCAGAAAGCATGGGTGGTGATGTGTGGGCAGAAAGCCCGGCTCCACCAACCAATCAACAATCCCTTGGTCTTGGAAGCATCTTTCATTTTACTGCATGGCTTGAAAGAGCTGAAGAAAAACATGCCGGAAGACTTACCTCTGTTTCGCTATCCGGCAAGAAGGTCTTGATTGTTGATGATAACCAGACCAACCTGGACATATTAACGCTCATTTTGGAGCAGCCAGGGATGCAGGTCGTTGCCCTGAGAGATAGCACTGAAGTTATGCCAGCCTTAGAGATGACCATGGGAACAGAGAATCCATTTGATCTTTGCATCATTGACATCCAAATGCCAGGCATAAACGGATATAAAGTAGCACAGGCAATTCGAAGCCATGAAAAAGAGCGTTTGTCGCAACCGGCAACTCGTATCACCCTGATTGCTCTATCTTCTTTGATGAAGGGTGATGCCAAAAGATGTAACAAGGCAGGATTTGATGCTTTTCTAAGCAAGCCGGTTCACAGAGAAAAGCTATACCGGATTCTGGAGAGATTATTGGGAGAGAAACCAGGTTATGAGGAAAAGGATGAAGCAACTGAAAAAAAGATCATGACCCAGTACTCGGTTCGGGAGGAGATGAAGCATTCTGTGCGTATTCTTCTCGCAGAGGATAACGTGATCAACCAGAAGCTGGCACAGATAATCCTCACAAAGGCCGGGTACCATGTGGAGGTAGCCAATAATGGCAAGGAGGCAGTTGAAAAGTACACGCAATCTCCCGAGGATTTTGACCTGATCTTCATGGACATCCAGATGCCTGAGATGAACGGGATGGAAGCAACAAAAGCAATCCGGAGATATGAAGAACAGCTCGCAACCCGTAACTCGCAACCCGCAACCCGCCATATTCCCATTATTGCCTTGACCGCCAATGCAATGAAAGGTGACAGGGAAACATATCTTGAAGCCGGCATGGATGATTACATCACAAAGCCTATCAAAAGGGAACTTGTGTTTGAGAGTATTGAGAAGTGGGTTTTTCGTAAAGAGGGTTTATGAATTTTACTAAATTGGCAGAAGCTTTCGCTTTTCGTCCCGCCCAAGCGGGACTGCATCAAGATCTCGGCACATTTCTTCGCAAAAAAAATCGCTCAACTTAGGTTTAAGCATTTGCAGCGTCTTTAGTCTTAAATGCCTTAAACAAAGACTCGTCCATTGCAGCTTCATAGCCTGTCAACTGAGCAACAACTACGTTATTCTTATCGAGAAATGTAAAGTCTCCTTTAAATTTGCGTTTGGTAACTTCTTTTACTTCGAGTAATGCCGTAACTCCCTCTGAGGGGAATTTGTTTCGGTACTGTCTGTAAGAGGCGCTGTAGGTTGGAAGTGAAACAACCCCCATCTCTTCAAAACACCATATAATTGCCATCTGAAATGCGGAATCCAGAACAAGAGGATCTCCTATCCATTTACTCCTTAAAGGTTCTTTCATCCATTTAACAGGCGAAGGCGCTGAAGAAATACGCGCCAATATGCCTTTTGAAGAACAACTGATTATTTCTTTTATGCCCCTGAGCGCAACACCATGAAAGAGTATTTTGTCGTAAACCTCATCCATACTTCTGAAATAAGCTTTAGAACCCAAATAAGCGGATATATCAAGAATGGGCGGCTGTGAAAATTTATCTGTTAAAATAGCTTTTGCCCTTGTATGAATTACCTCAATGCCGCTTTTTATCCCATCCCTAATTTCAACATCGACTTCAAAAATAGAACCTTTTTTCCTTGCCTTACCTGTCATGAGGCGAATCAGTTTTTTATTATGTTCAAGCTTGATTCCTTTTAAGATTCTGATGTCGTCAAGGCCATATAGAAAAAGTCCTGGATTATTATGAAGAGCGCCATGCCCGAGCCATTCAGCCATAAGCGCAAAGGGCACAACCGGACTGCCGTCTAAGACATGAGATTCAAGAACAGGGCATTCCTCAACATCTATTTCACGTTTAAAGGTAAGAGATAGTTTTTCTTCAGCAGGAATTATATTTGCACCGATAACTATCTCTGCGGGATGGTTTTTGTCGCCCATCATTTCATAAAGCATACACATTGAGCCGGCATCCCTGGGGATCAGTTCAATTTTATTCTTTTTAAATTCCCGTTTCAGTGATGGGGTTACCATGCCGCCATCCCATGGCCCCCAGTTTATTGAGACTACTCTGCAATCCGGGCGTAATAATGATTCTTTCCGTGCTATTTTGTTTAAAACCTCATTGGCCATTGCGTAATCGACCTGTCCTCTGTTTCCAATTCGTGCAGCAATAGATGAAAAAAGCACAAGATATCTCAAATTATCATTTTTTGTTGATTCAAGTAGAGTAAAAAGACCTTTTACTTTGGTATCAAAAACCCGCTCAAATTGATTAATTGTTTTATCTTTTATCAAACGATCATCCAGCACGCCCGCTCCGTGAATAATACCTTTTATAGGGCCGTGAGCAGATCTGACATCATCTAAAACCCGGTTAAGCTGCTCAGGCTTGCGAATATCTGCCGAAAAGTAGAATGCAGATGTCCCATTTTGTCTGAGTTTTTCCAGGTTTCTTGAAATTTCACGATTTGCCATGTGTTTCTTGTAGGCTTTTTCTAACATGATTGGTGAGGCATTTTGATTGCCGAGTTCATTTTCTAAAATAGCCTTTTTTATAATTGCCTCTTCATCTAAGGTTTCAAGCCACTTTGGTTCGGAAGAGGGTTCGGGTGATCTTCCGAGAAGAATCAGCGTTGCATCAGTATGTTTTGCAAGAGCTTGAACAGCAGAAGCAGTTATCCCTCTTGCTCCACCTGTAACAACAAAAACGTCTCCATGGTTGAGGTCGAGCTGGATTTTTTGTGCCGGTTGATAAGGTGATGACTCGAGTTTTAATATAAATCGTGATCCAGGCGATAAATTTTTATCAAGACCGATTTCAACTGGTCCTGAAGGGTCCGGGTTCACAAGTTCAGCAACAACAGCCTTTGCAATGTCTTTATTATCTTTCCAGTCCGGAGCAATATCTATTGCGCGGCAGCAGACACTCTCCCATTCTATGGAAGCAGTTTTGGCAAGTGCGGCAAGCCCTCCTGTAACAGCGTTGGCAATACCTTTCCCTTTAAAACCAAAAGCACCGTCCAGGCGGGTTATTGTCGCAAATATTGCTCCTTTTTTTGCCGCAGAATCAATCAGGTCGGAAGCCAGATGATTTGTGAGGATAAAAGCATCTTTTAATATTTTGTCATTTTTTTGTTCTTCAGTAGAAAGATCGTTTGTCGGCAGTATTATAAGCCCGGCTGCTTTAGGCTGAGCTTTCTTGTTCATTAACGCTTCTTTGGAAATGTGCACGGCATCAATATTTTGTGATTTTAATTCTTCAGTAATAGCTTTGGATAGACTGCTGTTATCATCAGTAACAAAGACTTTTCTGCCTTGCGGAATATCTAACCTGTCTCCTTGTTTATAAGGTTTTTCAACAATTGATACAACTCTTCTGCTGATGTCGGAAATATTTATTTCCGGCAATTCATTCTCAGCAGCAATTTTTAAAGAGGCAATCGTATTTATCGGCGTATTTATTGTACTGGTTTGAGGCTCGTTATTTAAGGAAGTACCAGCGAGGTATTCAGCGATCTGGCGGAGAGTTTTCAGGCTTCCCATTATTTCAGGAGAAACAGATTGTATATTGGTCAGTTTTTCTTCAAGAGAGGAAAAGATTTCTACCCTTTTAATTGAGTCAATGCCCAGGTCGGATTCTATATCCATATCAAGCCCGAGCATTTCTTCAGGATATCCGGTAAGATGACTTACTGTTTCCAGCAGGTTGTTTTCGATTTCATGAATATTATCCTGCGAAGGGCTGTTTTTATTTTCTGGGTTTTTATTTTCCGGGCTTTTATCTTCCGGGCTTTTATCTTCTGATTCAATTTCTGTTTGATTCAGCCCTTGAGGCTCGTTATTTAAGGAAGTACCAGCGAGGTATTCAGCGATCTGGCGGAGAGTTTTCAGGCTTCCCATTATTTCGGGAGAAACAGATTGTATATTGGTCAGTTTTTCTTCAAGAGAGGAAAAGATTTCTACCCTTTTAATTGAGTCAATGCCCAGGTCGGATTCTATATCCATATCAAGCCCGAGCATTTCTTCAGGATATCCGGTAAGATGACTTACTGTTTCCAGCAGGTTGTTTTCGATTTCATGAATATTATCCTGCGAAGGGCTGTTTTTATTTTCTGGGTTTTTATTTTCCGGTTCAATTTCTGTTTTATTATGAATTTGGCTATAAGAGGCTTCTTCATGTACATTTTGCTCTCTTAATGAATTTATAACTATCTCTTCTTCGACCTTAAAACCCATTGAAGCTTCAGCAAGACGCTGGGTATTTGCCATCATATTCTGCAAAGTGCGGCTTGATTCGGTTTGGGCTTCCAAAAACTTTTTATGTATTTCAGCAGTCTGCAACTGGAGAGTCTGCATTGATTCCAGGCCTTGCTTAACTACCTTTAAAGCGTTTATAATTAAGTCAGGTTTTTTATTATTATAAAATAGCGAAGCTACATCATTATTCGACGTTCGATGTTGGACGTTCGATGTTGGACGTTCATCTTTTAATTTGTTATTATCCATAGTATATTTTTTTCCGGTATCAGTAATACCCTTATCGTGTTCGACAGATATCAGGCTTGAGGGTGAAGTATTGTCAGGTTTATTTTTTACCTGTTTAATCTGTTTAACTGGGGTTTCAGTGGGTCTTTTTTTGTTTTCTGTTTTCCGGCTTCTATAGTTTGCACCTGAAATAGGAATGCTCATGAGTTGCTTTCTTGATTCTGAAACAGGCCTTTCCCATTTATTCAGTTCAACCCGCTGACCTATAGAGGCAATACGGCAAAGAGTTCTTGCAAGATCCGTCAATCCGAATTGTTTCCCTGAAGAACAATCTAAAGGAATGGCTTGAAATTTACGGTCGTTTAATATTGATTTTACAAGTCCTGTAAGAACTGATTTGGGCCCTATTTCTATAAATGTGCGAATTCCCATTTCAAACAGATTCTCAACATTGCTGACAAAATCAACAGGAGATATCAGGTGATCGCCAAGCAGTTTTTTTACATGTTCGGAATCATAAGGATATGCTCCGCCGGTTGTATTAGATAAAACCGGTATTTCCGAAGGAGAAATTTTGATCTTTTTTAATGCTTTTTTGAAAGGTTTTCGGGCATTTTTAACGAGACTGCTGTGAAAAGCAGCGGCCACGGGGAGCTTTATTGCTTTTAATCCTTCCTTTTTACATATTTTTACAGCGCGGTTTATTGCTTCAATTGAGCCGGATAGAACGCCCTGGTTATGGCTGTTCTTGTTTGCAAGAATGACATCTGAACCTACTTCGATAACTAAGTGTGCAAGTTTTTCAAGGCTTGCCTTTACAGCCAGCATGGCGCCATTTTCCTGATCTTTATTTTGGCCTGCTGCTGCCATTGAATTGCCCCTTGAAATTGAAAGAAGAAAAAATGTGTTTATATCTATCCAGCCTGCTGAACAAAGGGCTGTCAATTCACCGAAGCTATGTCCACATGTTGCGTCAGGTTTTATGCCGAATTCCTTAAGGATATTGTGCATTGCCAGGCTAACGGCGCCAATTGCCGGTTGAGCAATGTCGGTTCTTCTTAAAGCTTCTTCCTGCTCTTTCTTTTCTGTTTTTGTTTGAGCCGGCCTGGGATAGATAAAATCGCTTAGCAGTTCAGAATTATTATATTTTTCATTGGCTTTTTCAAGGATGTTAAATGCCTCCGGGAATGTACAGACTAAATCGCGGCCCATTCCCACGTATTGGCTCCCCTGGCCTGGAAAGATAAATGCGATTTTACCGGGTTTTTCAGGTCCACCCAAAAATATATTCTTCAAATTCCTGTTGTTTTCTCTATCATTGTTTTGCCAGTTTGATTCAATTGAATTTGATGCTTCGCTGAGAAGTCCTGAAAAATCATCAGACGGATTTCCTAAGGAATTAGATGGTCTTTCAAGAACTAAAAGAAATCTGAATTGATCATCCGGTGAAAAATTTTTTCTGGTTTTTGCTGCTTTAATTGCGAGTTCTTTATATGAGATTCCTTTATTAATGGAGTTTTTTAAGGTGCGGAATTTGTTTTCAACTTCTTCTTTGCTGGAAGCCGATAAAGCAATAATTTCAACTGAACCATCCCAGAAAATTTCATTTTTATTCCGATGGTGTTCTTCCAGTACAATATGAAAATTACTTCCACCAAATCCAAATGCGCTGACCCCGGACCTGCGCGGGGGTTCCTTTTTAGAAAACCATGGCCTTGATTCACTGTTTATGTAAAAGGGGCTGTCGCTGATTCCTAATTTTGGATCAGGCTCGTCAGCTTTTAATGTGGCCGGCAATACTTTGTTATAAAGAGCAAGAGCGGCTTTGATCAGCCCAGCGCTTCCTGCAGCGGCTTTTGTATGACCAATCATGGACTTTACCGAGCCTAATGCGCATGTATTTGCTTTTTTATCAGAGTCATCAAAAAGGCGTTTAAGTGCACTGAACTCAACGTTATCTCCGACACGAGTGCCTGTACCATGTGCTTCTACAAGCTCAACAGAAGCCGGATCAGTATCTGACGACTCATAAGCAATGCGAAGGGACTCTAACTGTCCTTCCGGTTTGGGAGCATATATGCTTTGTGATTTCCCATCGCTTGAGGAGCCTATGCCTTTGATAACTGCATAAATCCTGTTGCCGTCTCTTTCAGCATCTTCAAGCCTTTTAAGAACCAGTAATCCTATGCCTTCCCCCAGAACTGTTCCGTCCGCATCTTTAGAAAAAGGTCTTGAATCTCCGGTTGGTGAAAGAATGAATGTCCTGGCAAAGCACATGTGCATGAAAATATCGTTTAAAGTATCCAGACCACCGGTGACTACCATGTCTGACCGTCCTGATGAAAGTTCGAGGAGGGCGAGGTAAATAGCTCCCATCGAGCTGGCGCAGGCTGCATCGACAACACAGTTTGTGCCTCCTATGTCAAGACGGTTGCATATTCTTCCTGCAATAACATTCCCCAACAGACCCGGAAAAGAATTCTCCTGCCATGATACATATGAGTCAGATATTTTTTTAATAACTTCTTCTGCTTTATCAGGTTCAATACCTGAATTGTGAAGAGCTTTTCGCCAGATTGGATGCCCCAGCCTTGCAGCCAGCGGAATGGTAAGTTCCTGAGTCCCTGTTGCGCCGAGTATTACGCTTGTCCTGCTATGGCTGAAGTTGGCTTTTCGTCCATAGCCTGCATTTTCAAGCGCCATCCTGGCTGCAAGCAGGCCCAGGATCTGGGAGGTATCAGTTGCTTCAAGAGAAGAAGGAGGCATACCGAATTCAGTAGGATCAAAAGGAACAGCCGAAAGGAATCCCCCTCTTTTACAGTAGATATGGTCTGATTTTTTGGGATCCTTATCAAAGTAATCGTCAGGAGACCAGTGGGTTTCCGGGATATCAGTAATGCCGTCCTCACCCTTAAAAATCAGACGCCAGTATTCATGCAGCCCTGATGCTTTTGGGAAAAAACATCCCATACCAATAATAGCAGTGTGAATATTCTTGATTGATTTTTTCTTATTAGTAGTCAATTGTTATACCTTTATAAGCGGTTCACGGTTCGCAGTTAACGGTTTTTAAAAATAGCCTTTTTTAATGATTCCAGCATGTTTGATAGTAATAGTTCACAACTGATTGCTTTTATGTTTTGATCAACCATTAACTGTAAACTGTGAACCGTAAACCGTAAACCGTAAACCGTTATTTAAGCAGTTCCAAAATTTCTGAAAGCCTCATTGGAGATATTCGGCCAATGTTATTTGGCAATGTAATTTTCTGACTGCAAAGCCAGTTTGCGCGCGTTGCAACAGCAGCTCCAAAAAGGAGGTTCATTGCAACAGTTACTGTTTCCCTGTTTTCATACTTTTCAAGAAAAGAACCCTTTACCCATTCATTAAAAGCACCTATGGCCGGACCACACCATATTTGATAATCGATTTTTCTTGAAAGATCACCTGTTGTCGCCCAGTTTGAACTGCGGCCAAGATATGAACGAAAAATTAGAGCCATCTTGTGTTTTGGATCTTTTTCAGCCCGGATTATCTGGTCTGGATCATTTTTAACAAAAAACTTTTTTGTATTTTCCCATTCATCCTTTAAACTGCATTGGAAAAAATCTTTTTCCAGCATTTTTCTTTGAATCTCAGGTATGTTTTCAAGTCTGTCATATCTACAGTAAAGATCGTACAATTTTGCAGCGCGAAACGGAAACATTGTACCGCGTTTTAATACCTGAACTTTTACACCCATTTCAAACATATCTGCTGCAGGAGCCATAGTTACGTCCGCCTGTCTGGCCTCTGCAAGCATTTGACGAACAGGTTCCGATGTGCCGGCTTCAACACATGCCTGGTTGATAGAGCCGGTTAAAATATAGGCGGCTCCCATGGAAAAGGCTGCTGCTGCTGCTGAGGGTGTAGCAATTCCACCGCCAAGTCCCACACAAAGAGGTCTTTTATACTTATATTTTTCAGCAAGCTCGTCACGAAGCGCAATTATTGTCGGCAATAGAGAAAGAGCCGGCCTGTTATCGGTGTGTCCTCCTGAATCAGCTTCAGCGGTCATATCATCTGCTACCGATATCGACCTTGCAAGAGTTGCTTCTTCTCTTGTAATCATATTCTTGTCGATAAGTTGATAAAGTATTTTATCAGGCGGCGGCGAAAAAAACTTTCCGGCAACTTCGATTCTTGAAACTTTTGCAATGATTTTATTCGGACATACTATATTCCCATCAACATCACGATGGATTCCTTTTACACGGAAATAAACAAGCGGCAGGGTAAGCTCAAGATATGCTGACGCACTTATAAGTCTTATCCCCCGCTTTAAATACAAATCAACTATAGCTGATTCAAGTTCAGGATTGTTGGGACTGTTTATAAGGTTTAACCCAAAGGGATAGTCATTCATATTCTTTTGAAGTCTATCAATAGCGGATTCTATTTCATCAAGGGAAAGGCCTGCTGCTCCAAAAAATCCCATCATTCCGGCACGTCCTGTTTTTTCTACCATTTCAACTGATGTAATGCCGTTAGCCATTGCTCCTGCAATATATGCATAACGGAGATTATGTGCCTTTTTGAAGTATGGATCACCAAGGTCTTCCGGATGGAGCGGAGGAGCATATGCATATAAAGGAAGGTGGTTATTCTTTGATTCTAATTTATTTCCTATAGTTATAGTACCATCCTGGGAGACGGCAATTCCCCCGTCTATACCTATCAAAAATACAGGATTAGTTACTTTTAATATTGAGTCCTTTATGGCATTATCGCCAAATTTTGGTTCAGTGTTCCTTTTTGTCCACCAGCCGTATATTATTTTGTCAGTATAAGAGGATTGCATTATTTATTAGATAGATTCCAAGCAATTGAAGATAAAAATTAACCACAAAAATTATAATAATTGTAACAATTTAGCCTTTTGAAAAAGAATCTGACAGGATAACAGGATAACAGGATAAACAAGATTTGTAAGCATTCACAGAAATTAGAAATTGGGAAGAACTGTACAAAAGCATGAGGGCCAAATTTCTAATTCAAAGATATTAAGATTTATCACATACTTGAAAAAGTTCAAGGTGAATTTTGATAAACCCCCAAGAATTTTCATTATTGCTACAATAATTTAAATCCTGAATATCTTGTAAATCCTGTCAAAAAATAATATTTAAAACCGCTAAAATGGTACGAATAAGTTAAATTTTAAATATTAATAAATTTAGAGTTTTCTGTCAAGAAAGATAGGAAGAACGCAAAATAATATTTGTTGATTGTTGATTGAAGGTATTCTATTAATTTTATAAAAAGACAGAGCAAAGCAATCCCACAAATCAACAATCAACAATAAATAGGAGGGAATAATGCCAATTGCAACAATTAATATAATACCAATAGGCACAGCTACCCCAAGTGTCGGCGACTTTGTTGCCGATTGTGTAAAAGTTTTAAATGATGCAGGGGCGAACTTTGAGATAAATGCCATGGGAACTGTCATTGATGGCGATTTGGATGATATCTTAATGCTGGTCAAGAAGATGCACTCGGTTCCTTTTGAAAAAGGCGTTCAGCGGGTAGTTACTACAGTCTCGATTGATGACCGCCGCGACAAAAAAGTTACATCCTCAGAAAAACTGGAATCGCTTATGAAGAGATTGTAGGACAGGTTAATAATAGGTGGAAGGGATCTTCAGCCTTCAGCCTATCCACCTAAGTATTTCCGTAACCGTTTACGGTTGTCGGTTCACGGTTCATGGTTTTTTGCCTGGTTCTCATGCTCCTGCGTGGGAACTCATTGAAGCCCGCAGTTTATGTTCATCCCAAATTATTGAAGAAATTAAACCAGCTTTATGCCTGTTTTTAAAATTTCTTTCACAAATGGATTCTGTAAATTAAAATCATCAGGCGAAAAAGGAATTACTTCTATTTCACTACTTACAGACAGCGTAATCTTTCTTATCTTGTCCTTGTCATTGATTCGATTGCCCCCGAATATATCAGAAACTAAAGCAATATCTATATCGCTCCATTCCTGATAATTCCCTCTTGCATAACTACCAAAAAGTATCGCTTCTTTAATTGGAATATCATTGCGGTTTAACGCTTTAAGATAGTTGTCTATAGTTTTCTTTGTTTTAGCAGGGAGCTGAGCCATTTGTAACATTCCTTAGCCGGGCGGATATAGTTGCAGGCTTTGAATATGTGTTAAATTTCAATAAACAATATCAGTAACCGTTCACGAGGTCAACTGATCCCAGAAATTTCCTTTCATTACGTAACTTCTCCATAAGGGCAAATTACATGATACAAGACTCGCCCCTTTTTTCCCATTCTAACCTTTCCATCCTTTGTGCTATCCTAAAATTATGTAAAAAATGTAATAGAATTTGTGTAATTTGCTTCACAATTTCACATATTTTTCTATGAATTAGCATAGCTATCCTTGCCATATAATCAATGTAACTATTTGATATTTTAAAGTATAATTTCTACAATAGACAAATGGCATAGTTTTTGCTTAACCTTATCCGCAATTCTCGGTGAAAGTTGCCCATTAGCACGATATTTGCATCAAATGGTTCTTGTTTAGTTTTTAAATTGATTGTAATCTTTAAATATCGCGGACAACAAGCAGTGTGAAGGGTGAACCATTAGCCTCCACGGTTCCCGCTGTTCGCTTGGATCTTTTGGATTTGTTGCTGTATCCGGATGTTGATGAAAAGGTCGTTCTCCCACCAACCAGGATATTGCCGGAGTTATTGAACGATGGCACTGCCCTACGAGTACACGCCTAACGGTAGTCCATACAAAGCAGTGCAGGTTTGGGAATACTGCCCTGTTTTACTTTGTAAACACCTGGTTTTTCGCTATGTGCTGCCAGAAGACATGATATGTAACTCATTGAAACTATTGACCCGCACTGTTTTGTAGGGACTACCACCGATCCTATTTGAGAAAATCAATGAAGCCGATAAAAAAATGGAGACCAGGTAAAGTAAAAAAAGTGACATTACCTGAATTAACTAACTATATTTTTAATAAAAAGTGGCAATTCCTTAAGTGAATGAGTGCGTTTCTTAACTGAATGCCATTGGCCGGGTAACCGGTGCCTTTACCCGGAAAAGGAGAACCAGTATCCGTGCGTCCCAAATAAACAAATCTTATTCGGGTTCGCGCCTGTCCTTTGCCTTGCCTTTCTCGCTACCGGAATGTCCTTTGAATAGCCCCTCTTCAAAGAATTTGCTTCGATTGTCGATGCTCTCCCAAACTTGAGGTCCCCTACTGAGATGAGTTTGCTCTCAATTCAGAAAAACAAAGAAAGACTGGATAATGCCACGGCAACACTGGTTTGTTAGTTGGTCTCTATAACGGTACGCTTAACCAGCCGGGAAAGCTAACCGATCTTACGCTAAAGATATATTTAATGCTACCTGGATAAAATCGAAAAAATGGCATTGCTTTCCCGGTCTGAGTTAAAGCACTTGTTGGGCGCTGGATTCAGATGATTCAACTGTCTCGATCTTAGATAGCTCGTCTTTCATCCTATGCTCAGCATACCACAAATCATATGCTTGCTGCATGCGCAGCCAGAGATCTGGCCCATTGCCGGCAAACTTGCCAACCCTAAGCGCCATATCCGTTGTAATTGGATGAGTACAGGCTAAAACGCGATGTAATTGCTGTCGAGAAATACCGAGACGTCTTGCAGCTTCGCTTATTGACAGACCAATGGTTGGAAGCACGTCTTCACGCAAAATCTCACCGGGATGAACCGGTGAACGTTTTAAAGGACGCTTAACAAAATATTCTTCCATGACTTCACCTTAGTGATATTGTTCAAGATCGACCCTTAGCGCCTCACCCTCTTCCCACTCAAAAGTGATACACCATGGGCCGTTAACATGGATACTGTAACGTTTAGGTATTCCCTGCAAGCCGTGGAAATTGAATCCAGGTACGTTTAAATCCGTCAATGACTCTGTTTGATCCAAAGCTTCCAAACGTCGCAGGGAGCGTGATTGTAAATCATGTCTTACCCGACGGGAACGGCCCCGCTGGAACAGTTCAGCGAGTCCTTTGTGCTTAAAGCTTTTAATCATTTTTTATATTGTATCATTTATTGTTACAGGGTCAACATTTTTGTTACAGTTGCTTTGCTAAAAATTAAGTAAGATTTGTTTATAAATGGCTACGCCCAACGCCAATCTTGAGGAACGCCGGAGAAAAGGTTTAGGCATCCCAAGTTAAGGGGTTGCGGGACACCCCTAAAATTATAAGATTCTATTCATCCATTAGTGAATATCCATTTTCTGATGCTATTTGCTCTCCACGCTTAGCACTCATACTGACCGCTGGCTGTGAGATATTAAGCTTCGGGGCTAAATCCGCCATTGTAAATCCCAACTCCCTAACCGCCCAGTAACAAAAAAGGCTTCTTGCTTTGACTTTTACCGGCTGCTTTCCAAGCTTAAATATATCTTCCGGGTTAATTGAAAAAATCTTAGCCACTCTATCAGAAAGTTTATCTATGTTATAACCCTTTGACTTTAATTAATATTTTCGTTCAAGAGCTTCATCGGCAGCCCTTAAAACCCTTTCAACGAAATCAGAATCGCCAAGCACACGCTCATCACTTTTAAAGTGAATGTTTGCCCGCCGGAGGGACTTGAGCACAATCCAGCCGCCACTGCTTCGGATGAGTCCGCCTCCGGTTAGATCAGGGCGCTTTCCTTCTTGGATGCCTTTCTGAACGAATATTTTGTAACGGCGTCGCGCAGTTGATCTCTTGCCATCGAACAGTTTCAGAACATAACCATCATCTTGCCAATCTTTTTTCTTTTTTCCCATAATAACGGCGTGCCCGCAAAAAGAATATTTGTCCAGTGCTTTTATGTCCGTAACTAGCCCGGCTCGAATCGGATTAAGGTGAATATACCGGACAAGTTCCAATAGGTAGGTATCTTCTTGACACAAAATAGATTTATAACAGTTCTGAAAAAGCCGGCCGCTTCGACGATGTCGACGGTTATAATTCATGGCATGTCCGATTAGAAGCCTGCGCATAACAGTGGAAAGCGGACAAGCACCTGTGCGCAATAAAAGGTGAAAGTGGTTGGGAATCAGGGCTTTCGGGACGTACATTAGTTTATAAGTTACTGTTAAGCTTTTAACGAGTAATTGTGGCGTATAACCAATTGCTCTCCGCGTTTAACCGATAAATTGACTGCGGGTTGCGAAATCTTCAGCTTTTGCCCTAATTTGCTTTGACTTATTCCCAACTCACTCGTTGCCCAGAAACAGAGCAAACTGCGAGCCGCAACCGTCTTTTTATATTTCCCGACGGCCAATACCTGCTCAGGTTTTAAGTCCAACAATTCTGCAACTCGTCCGACCCTGAAGCCGTCTGAAGCCCGCCCTAATATGATGGAGCGCACCCGACGCATCTATTCTTGATTGGCGTGGCATGCAATCCAGATATCATAGTTCAAGTACCCTGTCAACTTATAAACTAATGTACGTCCCGCAACTCTGTCAACTTATAAACTAATGTACGTCCCGCAACTTTGGCACCAACGACTTTCTCACCGACTCAGGATCGTGGGGAACTCTTGTCCGTTGTTTGGCACCAGACCACGGATCCCTTTCACGCTTCCATTTTGGCATCCGATTCAACCACTCTTCAAACCATGGCTGACTCTCCCATCCATCGTAGTTAGTTTCAACGTAACCAGGCATCTTGCCCGTCTCTTCAATTTCTTTGATGTATTCAGGTGGCAGAAGGGTGCCCCTTAAGTACTCAACGAGTTTCGCTTTCTTTCTGGGGTCAACAACCTTCCCAGGAACATAACAGCCAACAGAAACCAAGCCAGCGTTCTTGCCACTCATACAGATATCCTCGAAGGGAAATTACAACGTTAAGGGTGACTTGACGGGGATGGCGCCCCTGCTTTAGCCAGCCGATTTGTCTTGGATCTTATTTCTACTGTATATTTTGACAACCGCTGTTTATCCCCGGTCAAGTCCACCCTTTGGTTGGGGGGTATATCCTATTAAATTATCTTTGATTATGCAAAGACTTGAAGATGCCGAACTCAATAGCATAAACAAAATTGAAGATATCATCCAATGCCTGCTTTATTTGATCTGGAGAAATTGAAATATCATCTATAGTATGTTGACTCTTTGTGGTAGGGGATGAAAACTTTTCCTTTGAATAGCGACGATGATGGACAATATTGTTCCGTAGCTTTCTTAGATTATCCCATTTACATAAATGGATATCTTTATTTTGAATCTCGACTCTAAATAGATTTTTCAAAAACTTCAGGCTTTCCCTTACTGTATTACGATTTATTCTACTCTGTATATACTCGCGAGTTTTTTCCGCAAACATATAAAATGGGTTATCACTATTTTGTTCCGCTTCTTCAAGCTCGATATCAATTATTATATCCTCTTCCTCATTTGTTGGTGTCGGTTTCCCCATGAGCGTATGATTAATCCTTCTTATTCTTCTATCAGTTAATTCCATCAGAGCATCTTTTGTGTATGCTTCTACGATAGCAGCGAGATAGACAATTGCAAGTTTGGTAGCAATTGAATGACCTGTTTTAAGAATGGGAAGCATTTGAAAAAAGTTTTTCGTGTTTTTTTCTTGGTCTTTTACAAATTTTATTTGCTCTATGTCTGATGGAGACCAAGGATCATTTATAGTACTCAGAGTCAAAAGACAATATGCTTTAATTTCTTCATAACTATTTTGAAACTCAGAGAATGCAATTGTCTCTACTGTGAGTGATGTTAGATTATTAGTCATTTTAAAATAAAAAGCCCCCAACTAATAATTAACGGACAAATAAAAGCATCTAGCCAAAATAGAACCGCACCACTTCTGGTGTATAAATCTCATTTATTTTTAATAACGAACTGATTTAATTCGGTACAAATTTTACCATACGGTGTATAAAACGTTAAAATTTTGCGTGAAGTACACAAAAAACGATGAAATTTCTGACAATGAATGATTACAACTTCTAATTATTACAGTAGTAACAACGAGCTGAAAGAATTAGAAAACAGCACAAAATCTTAGAGCCTATTTAGTTATCCTAACACACGGTAAGTAGTCAACAATATAAACAAACCATAACCCACCGCCTAAAAAAACAGAAGGATATTTTGAACGACGCACCACCCTAAGGTTCACATCACCTTCCTGAATTTAAAATCAACTACCTGATGGATCTTTTTAAAATCGGAGATATTTGCCGTCACAACTACCGCCCCTATCTGCCTTGCAAGCAATGCAATGGAGACGTCGTTGTAAATACGAGGATTTGCCGGATCAAGCCTCCCAGAAAAACGAAGCTTCTGACATACCCTTCCAATCAAGAGCTGTGTAGCAGATGAGGGGACTACAAGTCTTCCTAATTGGATAAATTTGGCCCCAAAATTGATAAGATGATTGACTTCTCGTTTTCTCCTAGCTCCAATCCATAATTCATGGAGCACAGGATGTACTAGATACATAACCTTGTTGAATCCGTTGATCTCATTTCTATAAAGACCCTGGTTGAAAACCCCAATATAAACGTTTGTATCAAAGACGACCTTCTCCTGCATCCCTTAGGCCTCCTCAAAATCAAAACTTCCAGCGTCCTTAAGGGTTGTCTCTGCAAGCTGAAAATCGGTGTCAAATTGCTTTATAACGGCATTTATAGCCTCCTTTTCCGATTTTGCTTTCAGCGCCGTCTTGATTCGGTTAATCTGATCCTGATCCAGTTCAATAGTCTTCTTTACAAGCGCCATCTCATTCCTCCATTTGATACATGCAATATGTCTGGTTTGTATGGTTTATATAATGGCAACATGCCTGTTATTTGTCAAGAACAAAAAAATGCTGGTTCGCGTCTTTGTGTGCAGTTCTGCCTGGGAACAGCGATATTCCAGCAAACTTGTGAGCAATAATGAAAATTCTTGGGGGTTTATCAAAATTCACCTTGAACTTTTTCAAGTATGTGATAAATCTTAATATCTTTGAAGTTTTTTACATTAACTTAAAATTATATAAAAAATGTCCCTAAAAGGCCCTTTCATTATTTTAGTCATAACTTCTATTCTGGGTTTGGTCTCATGCGGCCTGTTTAACCCTGAGCCGATTCCCTGTGTGCGGGAAAGCCTTCCTGATAAATTTTCAGAGTTTACAACCGACGCAGCACCGGAACAAAAGTGGTGGGAAACGTTTAATGATTCAGAGCTTAATGCAATTGTTGAAGAGGCTCTCTCCAACAACTTGAACTTAAAACAGATATGGGCCAGACTTATGCAGGCCAGAGCTATGGCAATTCAGGCTGGTGCAGACCGGTATCCAGACCTGACTGGCACGGCCGGGGCCACACATTTCAAACAAAGGACTAAAAATGGATCAGCGTTAACCAGTACATTCGAGAACTACTCTCTCGGAGTTTCCAGCAACTATGAGCTGGATCTTTGGGGACGTGTCCGGGCTGAACAGGAGGCGGCAATTCTCTCGACTGAGGCCAGTGAACAGGATCTTAACGCTGCAGCTATCACTCTGGCGGCCGAGGTAACCAACCGTTGGCTTCAGATCATTGCCCAGCGTACGCAGAAACATCTCTTAAACGAACAGATAGAAACCAACCAGACTTTTTTGGAGCTTATCGAACTCAGGTTCAGGCATGCCATGGTTTCGGCATTAGACGTCTATCAGCAACAGCAGGTGATTGACCAGGTCCGGGCGCAAATACCACTGGTGGAAGCCCAGGAGAGTAAACTCATGAACGAATTGTCAGTACTTCTTGGAAAAGCCCCTCGAAGTCCGCTGGTGATTTCAAGACCTGACTTGCCGAAACTGGCGCCCATGCCATCCACAGGAATACCGGCAGACCTTCTGGAAAACCGCCCGGATATTAAAGCCGCACAGTTAAGGCTTCAGTCCGCCGGATGGAATGTATCAGCCGCACGGGCAGACAGGCTTCCGTCTCTTACCCTCTCAGCCAGGGCTATCTTCGAAAATGAGCATCTTGATCTTCTTCTCGACAACTGGCTGCTCAGTCTTGCTGCAAACTTAACTGCGCCTGTTTTCGACGGGAACCGGCGTGCTGCTGAAGTTGATCGAACCATGGCACTGAAAGATGAAAATTTTGCAGCCTATCGTCAAACCATCCTCACAGCCATAAGAGAAGTTGAGGATGCGCTTGTTACTGAAGCCAAACAACAAGAGCATATTCTGAAGCTAAAACAGGTAATCCAGACAGCTCGAAAAGCTTTAGCCCAGGCAACTCTTCGCTATCGCAATGGACTCAACGACTATCTTCCAGTGCTTACACAACTTTTATCCGTGCAGGATCTGGAACGTGATCTAATCGCTCAACGGGCGACTCTTTTGACAAATCGCATAAGTCTATACCGCTCTCTTGGTGGTACATGGACTGAAGGCTTAATCTTTACTGTTTCGGGATAGACGAAATATGCAAGAAAAAGAGCAAAATAAAAATTTAACGAATAACACTAAGACCTCATCGGTCAGGAAAAAGCGGATATTAAAAAT